>JGI24700J35501_10930256_pt1 | contig 12493 bp, 8 predicted proteins | sample TergutTh196P1_FD_35501 | JGI IMG/M metagenome (IMG submission 35501) | reverse complement strand
CGGATTGTTTGGAGTGTTTGGGTCTAGTGGCTGTTAGGGTGTGAGGAGGGGGTACTTGGGTTCATGGGGGTGTCAAAGATTCTGTTGGGAAAGATGGTGTGGTCGTCGTTTAGGTGGTTTCCAGCTGTATGTTCAATGTGAATATGGAGTCTTTAGATGGTGTTTAGGTGTACTCCTTTCTTTGTGGTGGTGTAATACTTGCATTATGTTGTCAATGGGGCCAAAGGAATGTGCATTGTCATGGAGGTGTTGTGCAAAGTTGGAGGTGCGGTTGTTATGGTAAGAAGCACTCTTGTGTTCTTTATAGCGAGTGTAAAACTGTCTTCCAGTCTGGCCCACAAAGGCCTTGTGGCAATCTGGGCGGGTTGATTTGTAAACACCTGATGATGAAAATTTGTCGGGAATCGGGTCGCTTTGTTTGAGCAGATTTTCTATGGTGTTATTCGTCCGGAATGCTATTTTTAGGTCTGTGTGCTTGAACGCATTGGTGATGTACAGTGTTTCTTTACCTATGTAGGTAATGGTTGCCCATTTGTGTCTAGAAATTTGTGTTAATTTTTGACGTGTTGTATTGTTGGGGGGTTGATTCTGAGGTGTGATTGGGAATTAGTTGTTGTGTAGGATGTTGTGGATGACATTAAGTTCCTGTTTGTATTCTTGTCCCTGAAGGCCATATGAGTTTAATCTGTTATAGAGAAACCTGACAGCAGCGTACTTGTGTTGTGTGGGATGGTTGGAGGTGTAGGGGACAATGGAGTATGTGAAGGTGGGTTTTCTGTAGATGGACGCTTTTAATTCGTGAGGAGTTTTATGAATGGAAATTTCCAGGTAGTTTATGGTGTCGTCTCTTTCGATTTCAGCTGTGAAATGTATGTTCGGGTGTAACGCGTTGAAGTCTGTTAGGATGGAATAGATGTCAGAATGATTGGGATCAAAGATCAGGAGGATGTCATCCACATACCTGAAGTAGTCAATAATTCTGTGTTTGTGTGATATGCGCTCTAGATGCCTGTTATCTGTGTGTTGTAAGAAGAATTCTGCAATCGGACCTGAAGAAGGGGCACCCATTGCGAGGCCATCACGTTGGGATATTATGTCGTGTTTGTGGATGAAGTAGTTCTGCCTGGTGATGACGTCGTACCACGTTATAAGTTATTTCTGTGCTTTTGGGTCTATCGGGTGGTATGCCAGTATGTCTTTGAAAATTGTTTTTGTTTCTAATACCGGGATGTTTGAGTGTATGTTGGTAATGTCTAGAGAAGCAAGTGTGAAATGTGGGGCCATTGGGGTGTCCTGTAATTTCTGGAGTAGGTCTGTGGCGTGGATGGCACTCTTAAAGACTAGATTTTCACTCCCATGCTATTTCGTGTGATTGGCAGAACCTGGTCCCATGCTAGATAATCTGTGACCTGGCCCGTGAGCACAACCTGTTCATGCGCGCGCACGTTACCCACCACGGTTAATATAAAATCCTACGAGGAACCACTAAATAGTTTATCATGGATTTGAGCGGGATCTGAGGTTACATGAAACAGATGATCGTGGAAATAGGAACGTGAATTAACCCAGATCCGCAAGTTGGTGCTGCTACCTTGTGTTAAGAAATAAACCTAGAAAATTGCGCGGTATGTGTACAAGTGGGGTGTAATACGGAACTGAAATCCGATTTGTGGCATCTAGATGATAAGAAGCTCGTGTTAGATAGAGTGCATTGTTTAGTTTAAGCGTATGCAGTTTATAATTGTTATTACTTTAACTATACACTTTCTTTCATTCACACAATAGTGTATTTGATCACCAAACAAAACGAGCTTTTTGTCTCTGTAAATTCCCGACGTCCGTACCTTGGTCAGCATTTATTTCGAAGGATGTGACAACAGTCTGAATTTCATTTTCAATTCATCAGTCATATAGGGTGCGTGTACACTGAAGTTTCATTTTTCCGAAACAATAAATCCATTACAGGCCTTCTGGTTTCTGGTACAATTAGGCAACTTAACGTCTAGAACGAACAGTTTAGGGTATATCTAGTTTGGAAGATGATATAAGGGGTAATCGTGGAATGTGTAAGAATTTTGTTCTGTATTTGAGTGTATTTGTGAGATTTTTGCATTCGTCGCGATACAAAATTTCCTGTTACAATTGATAATAACCATGCCGGCATATTACATGTTTGTGTGCGTGGGACGAAGAATTAACATATGTTCTATAGATTTTTCTTTAGGCTGAGTCAGTGGATGTAGAACATATTACAGTAGAAGACCAAAACGCATTTATCATTTCTGAAAACTATACCGAACAAAATGCACAAATATTTATATAAAAGTTTATATTTAAAACATTATGCCTCCCACATTTTGTGGTCTTTTGTGGATCATCTTCAGTGAGTAATTGCATCCGTCAGTTATGTATGAAACAGGAAATGAGAAAATTAGGCTATCAGCATAGATGGATATTGGTATCTTGAAATCCATAATAGAGACGGAAACACGAAAAATATTCCACATGAGGTGGATTTGACATGTAGATGTATGGGACTATAACTGGTCAGTACTGTAGGGGTATCATGTGTAGTGGTTGAAGGTAAGCATATAAACTGAAGCAACTACTTAACACACTTATTCATACATTTGTTCAGCTGTATGCTGTATTAACAAATACTGTTGAACATGACACAGTACAGCCTAGAAGTTATTTTTGCCATGAGTTCAGGTTTTCTTAATTTGTCTAAATCATTTATGTTCAGTCCCTTGAAGAATGAGTAGTCACTATGATTTCCTACTGCAGGATGAGCAGATGTGAGCAGTGTGTAAAATAAAACAGTGGGGCCAAATGGACGAATGGTAGCTCTTAATGAGCTAATTCACTGCTGTGGACTTCTCTCATTTACATTGACCTTCCTCTTAGGGCTGTGTTTCATAGAAGTGCTTTAATAATGAAGGCATCTGAGGGGTATGGACACAGTTTTCATGACTGTTATGTTGAGCTAACAAGTAGAAACACGTGCAAAAGTGTTAGGAGTTATGGAATGAAGTGTTTGGGTTTTATGAAGGGAAACCATAGGCTTATGTGAGTGACAGTGGGGATATCAACTCATTGTTAATTACTTGGTGGTATGTCATCCCTTTGCACACACATGTGTCTCGCCTGGCTTAGAACTGCAGTGATATTGAGAAGTTTACCAGATTTTTCAAGGTATCTAATTATGTAGTCATATTTATTGCCAGTCAAGTCACATGCTACTGTTTATGATGTAGATGGATTGTTGCAGTTGACACATGATGGTGGCCGGCATTGCTGTGGGGCTTGACTCATCTGATGATGAGTGTATTGCTGTAAAGAGGTGGTCTGCTGGGCGTAAGTTTGTGCTGAGTGATGATGAGGCTGTTGAAGACTCAAACAGTAATTTAAAGGTGTTTAAGCCCCTGGACAATGATGGTGAACCTGATGCAGAAACATCTGGAGGTGATCTTGGAAGTAACCGCAGAGTTCTCGTAGAGGAGATGCTGTTTAGTGATGTCAGTACCTGCAAGAAGAAGAAACAGGAGAAGAAATGGAAGATTCTTTGTGACAGTGACTGTAATTTTGATGAAGAAACTTCCAACACTCAGTTGACTCTGACAAAGGGTGAAGATGAGGTAGAGCAGAGTTTCCAGTCTCACTTCAGTCTGATGAAGGAGAGTGACTTGTATGATGCAGAGGACTCTGAGGATAAGGTGGCAACCAAACACAGTGAGGGGCACAGTCCCCAAACTTACTTCGATCTGTTGAAGGAGAGTGATGTGTATGATGCAGAAGGCTCTGAAGATGAAGTTGCTCCCAAACACATTTCCAAACCTAAAGTCGGATCTCTCTCTGAGAGAAAGAGCAAGGTGAGTCTGCTTCATGTTGAAGAGACATCATCCAGTTACACTGTTAATCCATTCTCTTGGTCCACAAGGCAACCATTAGTCAGTCAGAGTCAAGTAATTGGCTGTTCTGCAGTGTATGCTTGTCTAGGCTTGTCTTCAGGACACGGCTGACTGAATCACTGCACATGAATCATGGAATAGTATACACTCGCTTCTTCGTGCCTGAATTATCTTTACATTTCAACCAGCGCTGTTTAACTGCCACAGTTGAAACAGCAGAAAAATGAAACAACAGATTCCAGCATTTGCTGTTTAAATTTTACACCGTGCTTAATATAACAAAGTACTTTCTTTTCACTTGACTCTAGTTTACTGAGAAACTGATAATGTGGATGTGAGAGGATAGATGAATTTAAATTAAAAGTTCTCCTGTTGTGCTGCTGTAACAGAGGTCCTTCCTTTTTTGTAATACAGGCAAAAGCAGTTCAGCAGATCCACAGTGAGACACAGCGCATGGTGCGTGAGTCACGTGTGTCCCTGCCATACCACAAACCACGCCAGCGCAGCCTTGTGGAATTTCTGCAACGTCGCCACGCTTCTGTGCCGAGCGTTGCATCACTCAAGATGTCAACAGATGATCTTGGTGAACTATGGTGAGTGTTGTGTTAGTGCTGCAAAAGTGAATGTTGAATGTGGTGGGTGTTGTGCTTGCAGTGCTGGAATAAGCACTGTTTCTGATTAATGTTGTAGTAAAACTGATAGACTGAGTGCTGAGCTAACACTAATAGAGACTGCACTGAGTGTGTTGGATGAACTGGCATTGCTAGAATGATCGTAAAATGCAGAGAGTGTCATGTTGGCACTGCTGGACTGTGTTCTGAATCTGTTGAGTGTCGCCCTGGCACTGCTAGAATAATAGCTGAGTGTGATGAGTGTCTGTAGCACTGTTTGTGAGTGTTGTGTTGGCCCACTGTGTGATTGAGTATGCTAAGTGACCCAGTTTTATGTGTTATAGGAAAGAGCTGGCACAGAGAGAGAAAGATGCAGAACAGTTCTACAAGTCTGATTCAGATGAAGACTGCGATCGTGATGTTGCAGTAGACTGCAGTGTACATAGCGCTGTCAGTGGCCTAGATGTTGCGAGCCAGGTTACTACTGGTGTTGGCATCAATGCTGCTGCTCCTTCTGATAAGGACAATAGTACTGCTGTTGTTCCAGTTTTATCCAACACTTGCTGTGGCAACATAAGTACTGATGGCAGTAGTGGAGCTTCAACAACTGGTGTCAGTGCTGGTAACCATGACATAACAAGTAGTGTCAGTAGTTGTGTTGCTGATGTTCTCCCTGGACGCATTGAAGAAACTGGTGTTGGTGCAGCGAGGAGTCCGGGCAGCAGATGGGTGGCAGTTGGTAACCAAGAGGCCAGTGAATGCTCTGAGGAAGGTGGTGCTACTGTCATTGTTGCCAAGGGTGTTGCTGGCAGACAGGTGACAGTTGGTAACCATGAGGCCAGTGAATGCTCTGAGGAAGGTGGTGCTGCTGTCAATGTTGCCAATAGTCTCACCAGCAGACAGGCAGCAGAGAGTGATCATGATGTAATATCAGTACAGAGTCTGATGCCAGGAGACAGTTGTGACTTCAGACTGCATTATAGTGAGTCACAGAGCATCGATGTGGGGGTGTCTGAAATGGTAACATATTCTGAACTGCATGATGACAGAAGCAGTGCTGTTGACATCTGTCTGGAAGTTGCAAATACAGAGGACTTTGCTCTTCACTACACAGAGACACAGCATTCTGAGCATTCATGGCCAGGTGGTGAAGAATCACAGAAGCAGGAGAAGACCACATGCCAGGAGAGCTTGCCGGTGCTATCAACAGATAATCAGGGAGTTAATGACAGTGCAGAAGTAGTGCCGCCAAACCGGGTCCGGAGAAGTCTCCCTCTACAAGCGGATATAACAACCCTGAAGCCTCGGCTTAGTGCTGCTCCCAATGGGATAGTCGAACTGGACAGGGAAGAACTGAACCCTTCCGGAGTACTTAAGCTGATGCAACGCTTCATGAAACATGCTGCAGTGAAACAGCTACAGGAGAAGCATGCCATTGAAGTTGGGTACGTCTATAGGTCTTTGTATCTGTCCACCAGCTACTTTACCTGTGCCAATGCTTGTTTGAATTGATATATAATGTTCGTAATACACTTTCTGTGGCTGTTGTGAAGTTTCTTATAAACAGCCATCATTAGCCCCTAAACAACCAGGTTGGTATTTAAATGTTGGCACATGGTTCATGAAAAATGTGATTATTGTTTGAACAGAAAGTGATGAGTTAAGAAATAAATGCCATGTTGTGGAAAACAAAACAGAGGTTATTTAACATGTCTTAAAAATGCAGTAAATGTCCTAGTTTCCTAAATTACAAAAAGAATCTCTAGGGGCATTTTTTTGTGTGTGTTGACATATGTGAACATAGGTTGTTTAAAGGCTAAATCATAGAAGGACTATCCTTTTGAGTTATGCAGATTGTACTGACAGTGTGTTTTGTAAATCAGCAAACAATTGTAGATCTGGCATGAAATTGCCATCCTGATTTGACAGGATAGGAGAAGAATATGATTTTGTGTAGTTCAGGTAGTAGGCTTAATGTTGTGGCTGGGTAGGTGTGAGTGTGGGCTCTGATTGCTGCAGAGTCATCAGTGCTGAGAAGGATGCAGGTGGGATTGAAGAGGTGCGCAGAGATACAGTGAGGGTTATACTTGGAGCAGAGGAACCTAAGCATGACCCTGAAATGGCCAAGCCTGGGGCAAGACATCAGCGACTGAAGGGGAAACTCCAGCAGCAGATAGCCCAGCGCAGGTCTGAGGAGTGGAGCAGGCGTCTCCAGGAGCAGCGGTTGGACAACGAGGAGGAAGGTGAGCAGACAACATTGCGCATTTATTTTTGTGCTAAACTCCAACAGTGACATTGAACTGTGATATGCCTCAGACCTTGAAAATTTGTGCCATGAGGCCCATGGCTGCTCATTGGTGCATAAGAAATGTTACGGACTAATGATAACCGGTCACTGTTACATAAAAAACTTGTGTACAACTTGCGAATAGCTGATGATTCCACTTTTAGCTGACATAAAAAATCTAATGAAATGGCCTTTATGTGCTGTCTTGTTTGCAAGACTGATGCAGAACTCTGGTTTCATTGCTTTGGAATACATTTGTTAGATTTTAGTTGATGTGCAAACTGATGCAATTTATTGAAGGTGCAGGGTTGCTGATGGCAAAGCACAACAGATCATTACTATTTATGGTCCAAGTGCAATCAGACACCCACCTGCTTCTTGTATGGAGGTCAAATAGGACAGTGCTCACTCACTAAAGGAATGTGGTTGGTGATTCAGAGAGAAAAAAATTTTGTCGATAGTCCCTGCACCTGTAACCAAAGTCACAAGGTGTTTTATATACTTATTTATTGGGTTGTGGTTTGTTTGTTATGTAAGTCTACGACACTGTAACACCAGGTTGTTGTGGAGTACAAATTCCACATTCATGTACATTTTACTTGTAATGCCGCTGCTGCTGCTGCTACTACTACACCACCACCACCACTACTACTACTACCACCACCACCACCACCACCACCACTACTACCACCACCACTACTACTGCCACCATCACTACTACTACTAGCAAGTAGTGGTAATTTCTTACTGACATTTTGGCACAACCTGTCAGTCCCATCCTCGGGATTCAAGAATCCAAAATAAACTATGTTTAGCATTCTCATCAGGCAGACAGTGGGCACCTTCCTCTCTCATATTCCTTCCTAATTTTTCTTAGCTTCAAAATACCTTTTTTTGGTCATATTATTCTCTCATTTATAATGCAGCTGTCAATGTATTCTCTTTACCCCACTTGTATTTCTGTTTACAGCATTGTAACAAGGAAGTCTTTTGACCGATAAGAGCAATCATCAAAAAAGTTTCTTTACTTTTTTCTGGTGGTCAATGGTACAGGTTAACGTTTCAGAGTTGGCAGCACTATAACTGGCTATGTGATGTGTTGTCAGCACACTGGTGGTTCTGTGTGTGAGTAGTCACTTAGCAGGAAACATGACTGCACCACTTCTAGTTTATACCAGGGAGAACAGAGATCTGTGGTGTGTTTCGTTATGGGCAGGAGGTGTGCAGGATGCTGAAATTTGCAAATGTTTTTTTTCTTTTTATGGGACAGTGCTGTTTCATATGATTGGGTAGAAATATTGAAGAAAGGCCAGACAAGGGTGACTGATATGTAGGGCTCAGGATGCCCCTTAACATGAACCAGCAATGAGTAACTGAAACAAGTCAGAGCCCTGGGTCTCAAGGGTAAAAATTAGATGTTAGTCAACAGGGAGTGTATGCAGCAGTGAATGACAGCCTTCAGGTCTGCAAGGTTTGTGTAGTATGGGTGCCTAGACAATGGACAGATGAGCAGAAGTGATCTTGTATGGATGTCTGTGTCTGTCACTTGGCATGTTGTGACAGTGAAGAAGAGAAGTTCTTGATTGACATCATCATGGGGTACAAGACCTGGTGTCATTGTTATGAACCCAAGAGCACATGACGGAGCCTGCAGTGGAAACACACAAATTTAAGTGTTTCCAAGAAAATTGAATGGTGGCTTTCAGTTACAAAGCTTATGCTAATGGTGATTTGGGATTCAGATGCCCTATCTGTGAACAGTAGCTACACATACGGTGTAGACATTGGATCACAGAAACAAAAGCACAGTATTCTGACATGCTGGAAAGTGAACTGTGACCAGCCGTTGGCATGAAACAGAGAGGAAATCTGTCACACAATGTTCTTCAGTTACGTGATAGTGCCTGCCTACATGTTGCTGCCAGACAGTGTTCATGGTTAAAAATTAAACATAAACACATAAAAATCTCATGTCAACATTTTTAATAATTCTGTACTTATATATGACGTTTTTATACACAGCTTGGACACAATCACTGGCCAGGGCATTACCAGCCCGACAAGTTTTATGTATTATTATTTTAAGTTTGTAAGTCATATGGGATCCCATACAGAAGCACAATTTGCACTGTATCATACCTTATTTCAAAGTTTTTATAATGGTGGTTCAATGATGGTCTTTTTAGAGCAAAACATGTAGTCATTCCTGAATAAAATAACATGGTTGTGTTTGACGGAACTATATCAGTTTGTTTTAAGTTCATAAACTCAGCGAGATGTCCTCTATAAAATTGTCATTATTGAGGTTTTTCGTTGATTTATTCTCTTCCTTCAGGGAACAGCTGGTATACTACCATAGCAAAGCCTACAGCTGCTTCTTTCCACTTTCTTTGCAATGTACTATATGCAAGCGTGCTGTGTAATTGAAAAATCAGTTACTTTTTAATTACTGGTCCTAACGCATTGATATTTCAGTGGTAAGGGGTGTCAATGAAACAATGTTTAAAGGTAAATGTAAAATTAAAATTGTGCATGGGGCATGGAAGTGTAATTCCATGCATTTTAGATTGTATAAGGGGTACAGAGGTGATAGTCCATGCATGTTAGATGCAACACTAGATGAAATGCATGTTCAGTTTCATATCCTGGGCTCTGCCTGTATAGACCCACTGGTCTAGTCATAGTTGCAAAGAGAAACTTCCTGCTCCTGCTGAGAACTGAACCTGGTAACCCAGCCCATATCAGCTGTAATGTAGAGTGTATAATGGCCTGAGCAGTATACGTGGTTTGCATGTTTACAGCTGTGACATCTACTGCCTGATTTCAGAACAGTTATCAGAATGTGGGGGTCTGATGGATGAGTTGGAGGCAGAGATGACAGATGCAGAGACAGAGAGTGAGGAAGAGGAAGAGGAAGACATTGTTCTAGTGGAGAAGAGGAGGGTGAAGAGTGCATTCTTGGATGATGAGGCAGAAGTGTCTGATGATGGTGAGATGTCTGATGGCGAGGATGAAGCAGTAGAGGGTATGTCACATGGCGAGAGTCGGGCAGCTGGGGCGACGGTGAAGAGTACTTTTGAGGAGGATGAGGCAGATGTGTCTGATGATGGTGAGGCATCTGATGGCAGGGATGAAGCTGCAGAGGACATGTCACATGGCAAGGGTCAGGCTGCTGGTGCAACAGTGAAGAGCACGTTTGAAGAGGATGAAGTAGATGTGCCAGCTGATGACAGTGAAGCAAGCATGATGTCATGTGCTAGTGTGAAGGGAATTCCTCACAACGGCACCTTTCAGAAGATAGATGAAACAGTGGCCATTACACGATTGTCTGGTAACTACTTTATTGTTTGTCACTAGCAAATATACTGTCTTCAGATGTGTTTTCTTTAAAGCTGCACTGAAATAATTAAATTGCTGAGGAGATTTATTATGACAGTGTAGTGAATACACACAGTGAAACCCACTTTTACAGTCTTAGGCATTAGTATAATTTAGTATTACATATAATGTTCTTTTAATGTGTTTCTTCCTAAAGCGAATTTCCTGCCTAAGAAGCACAAAAACTTCACATCACATCAAATTTTGGCACTTATAACATTAAGGGGCCAACACTGATTAGAAGGTAAGTGTTGTTGTTATTGTTGTGCAATAAATTCAGTCCAGAAACTGTTCAATAACACTCATACATTGTTCAGTTTTTCAGTGCTGTAAATGGTGGTTGCTATTTGTACAGACCTCATATTTTGATTCCATCTGGAATTTCCTTAACAAGACTTGACTGGCTGACTGAATGAGTTTTGTGCAGGCATCATTTCTCTCACAAAGTACTCAACATTCCTCCTAAAATGCCGTTAAGTTGTAGATATTGAGATCTGATCCATTACATTTTCTCAAATGTAAGTTCTGTATCATCCATGTGAGAAGTTCAGCAACAGCCTTACATCTTGAATAAGTAGTGTGAAATAGAGACTTTTTATAACCATCTTGACACAAAGTGATCAACATTGGAAATACTTTCTGTTATATTTGTGTATTCAGGACTCAAATGCTGCTTAAATTGCACCATATACTGCTTAGAACACTAGATATCTGAATGTGAGTATTTGTTTGTTTTGTGTGAGCTCTGAGTTAGGCAGCAGGGAACAAAAAAGTTCGTTTCTGATGTGTTAAGTTAAATCTAAATTTGTAAGATTAGGTGTTTTGTAGTAGACTTAAGTCCAGAACCTAAACTTGACTGAGCCTACTGTATTGGTTCTTTTTTCAGCTGTTTTGAATTATAGAATGTTGTCCGTGTATGTAGATATGTAACCATTATAAACACGTATTTTGGTGTGTTAATTGTGGGCGAGAAAACTGATACTGCAAATAAATATCTGCTGTTGCAAATCTAGTCCTACTACACTGTGTTAGAAATTTTGCTCTTGTACTGCATTAGATAGTGAGAAAATTTTGAAATGAAAGTTGTAGCTCTTAGTTTTATGTTGTGAACTCTGCCTCCCAAAAGAAATTTTAAAGTCTGATTTAATTGATATATGAGCTACTGGTTTCAGTTGCTCATTCACAAGATCATTGTCATCAAAATCCATTCAGTAGTTCTGTAAAGAGTATGTGGACGGACAGCTAATTGCATTTCTGCACTAGTAACATTGTCTCCTTGGTATAAGCGGCAGTCCCTTTACAGATTGTACCCTCAGGCTAACAGCCATTGCTGTGTGCTAGATCACATTTCTAAGCTTTCCAATCCTGCTTCATTCAGGAGAACTGGAGGTCACACCAACTGCCTCATCAAGGAAGTCAAAGCTAGAGAGAGCCACAACATTTGACCTGTTTGCTGCAACTCAAGAGGATGGTGGTGGTGAGTACGTTGCTGTGAGATCTGCACTTCATTGAGTCTAACCTGTTCTACCAGTAGGTGTAGGGGGTTTACAAAGAACGTGTAAGGTATTTGGTCAATAAAATAAAGGTGAAAGTTTCATGGACAGGGGCATAGACAGATTGTTAGTAGCAACAGTTTGGTTCTCAATAAGAAAAATAAAGTTGTCTTTTTTTTTTTAAAGGAGGGGGTGATTAGGAATTACTGGAAACTGCTTTGGCCCTTGATTTGAGCATATTGGATATCTGCTGGAAGTTGAGTCATTGTAGTTGCCAAGAATTGTGTTTGCTTCAGTCCAAAGTTTGGTGATTCATACTGTTGCCTGCAAACAGAACAGTTTGTTCTAGACAGTTTTTCCCCATACTGCAGTAAGTCAAATTCTCTTCTTGCATCATTTTGAACTGTGGCATCATGGCTGTCTGTTCAATGTTGCCTGTATCTCAAATGTCATTTTAATTCTTTCACATATATTAACATGCCAGCAGTGAACTTGTGAGGTGAGAGCAAGACATGGATCTGTTATTAATGTTCCATATCTGTGGTGACCATACAGGTTACTTAAGTGGATTCTACTTTTATGACAGAACAGTGCATGCAAACACGTATAATTTGATATGGCGTTAGATTTATGTCTACCTCCATATTTTACATTTCACTTTGTCCCGATGGTATCATTGGAATTTTTCAGTGACATAATCCTTCCGGTCGCACTACGGCCCTGGGGTCGACTCAGCCTCTAACAGAAATAAGTACCAGGTGTATTTCCTGGGGGTAAAGGCGGCCGGTGCGTAAGGCTGACAACCTTACCACC
>JGI24700J35501_10930257_pt1 | contig 12500 bp, 7 predicted proteins | sample TergutTh196P1_FD_35501 | JGI IMG/M metagenome (IMG submission 35501) | reverse complement strand
CCGACGTTTTGCTAGTTGGCGGCTCGACAAGAATGCCGCAAGTAACCGATTTTTTGGCTCAAATGTTCAAAAAAAAGCCGCTTGCACACGTAAATCCCGACGAAGTTGTAGCAATAGGCGCGGCGATTCAAGCCCAAAAAGAAAACGAGAAATATTCGCAACTTGCAATAAAAATGGTTGACGGCAAAAAAGTTGCCGACCGAAATTTATCAGCGGTACATTTAGCCGTAAAACCTGCCAAAAAACTGGCAAATTTAAGTTTGATTAAACTGCACGAAACGACCGCTCATGCAATGGGGATTATTGCGATAAATGCCGAGCAAACCGCATATTACAACGAGATAATGATTCCTGCTAATCATGTTCGACCTGTTCGTTTTGCCAAAAATTTTACATTTTATACTTCTGCAACTTCGCAAAATAAACTGGAAATATACGTATTACAAGGCGAAAACGAAAACCCGCTAAATTGCACTATTCAGCATAAATATGTGGTTACAAATATTCGGCATATTTCCTCGTTTGGAACGCTTATGCGAGTGCAATACAGTTACGACCACAACGGAATTATCCAAGTGCAAGCACGGCAAGAGGACGATACAAAAGATTTGCCAATTCACAAGGAAAATTTGCCCAGTGATATGTCAAAATATGGGTTGCCAATCCCGCAAAAAAGTGCGAAAACAGGCGAAAATTCCAGTAATCACGCAATGATAAACCTTAACCAAAGCGTTGTTCACAAATACAAAGTTGTAACGTTTAGCAATGTTGCTTGGGAAAAATTTCATATTCACGGCGAGCAAAGCCCAAGTTTTCCGAACGAGCCGAAAGTTCACGTTAAAGCAAGCGAGCAAAATATTGAGTTTCACGGCTACAATGTTAGTGCAATGGATGAAGGCGTTTTTTTGATAATAAGCCCAAAAGACGAATTTGCAATAGAATGCGACATAAATACTTCGACGATAAGTCCGCATCCAGGTGGACATTTGTATATCAATTTGGGAATAATCTCCGCGCGGTTGAACGAACACGGCGGCGAAATTAAATTAGGGGAAAAAACTGTCTGTTCGGTTGGCTCAAAATTTGGCTTGGGAATGAAAACTGGCAACGGAAATTACGAAATTCGTGTAAACGGCGAACTCGTGGGAAGTTCCTACAAAGAAAGCAAAAAGCCCACAATTAAAGTAAAATTTGGCTTTCAGCACGGTAGCCATTGTTGCGATTTGCTTTCTCATGCGTATGTATCCGATATTTTAATGATGTACCGCAACCACAAAGATATTGACAAAACAGAGGAATCAGAGGACGATACCGCCGAAACTTGGGACGATTAAAGTTGTGGTCGCCAATTCATTATAAAGGAGGACAAACCATTGGATTTTTTCGAACTAACAGGTGCAGAATTTGATCCGCCATCAACAATCATAAAAGCACAGGAATTATTGCAAAAAAAGAAAAAAGAGTTAAACGGCGTGCGAGGAAAAGCAGCAGACGAACTTGAAAAAGCCAAATTAAAATCCGAAATAGATTTTTTGGAAAAAATCGAAACCGATTTGCTCGCCAAAAACGACAAAGTCAAATTCAACGAACTAGCACAGACAACAAAACAGGCTCAATCCGCAAAATTAAAGGCTACTTTAACTGCACTAAAAAATTTGAACGGAACAAGCACCTTTACAAAAGGCACGATTAACGAGTACAAAAAAAAGTTCAAACTTTCGCCAAAAACTATCGAAGAAATTTTCGTTGAATGCGGTTTTGCTTTTTTAGAAGTCAAAAAATTGCACGATTTATTAAAATTGCCCAATAAAACAAGAACCGACAAGGTAGAAAAAGAATTTGCTAATTTTAGAACTTTAACCGATGCAAACCCAAACGCGAAGGCACAGCCCGCCGAAGTTACCGATTTTTACGCACTCGCAGCATATTTGGCTGGCGAACTGGAAAACACCGCAGAATACCGCAATAAATCCACCGAAGAATTAAACGGCTTTTTTAACACAATTTCGCAAAAATTTTCAAGTGCTAACGACGTTTTAACTTCTGCCTACAGAAATTTTGCAAGCTACTGCACAACTGACATTTTCGCTTCTGACGAAAAACGTCAAGCCTATGACAATTTTTTGAAGTTGCAAAACCCACTAATAACAACGATTTTTGACACTCTAAAAATGTTGGATAACACGCAATGGTTAAATCCGCAACTTGCCGAACCTGCAATAAAAAATATTTCCGCCATTTTTGACAACTACGAAATTGCACTTGCAGTTTACAACTACAAACTAGGAATCGAAAGCACGCCGTATATTCCCGTAAAACCAGTGTTTCATGTTGCTTGTAATGCTTGCGGAAGTGCCTCCGAGTTTGCCAACATTGCCGAAGCCCAAAAAATCAACAAATGTTCGCATTGTGCTAAACCGCTTTATAAAAATTGTCCAAAATGTAAAAAAAGCGTTTTGGCTCGCTTAGATAAATGTTCGGAATGCTCCTTTGTTTTCGCCAGTGTTGCCATGTTTGCCAAGCATTTTGCAGCCGCCGAAAAATTTTTCCGAGAAAGTAATTTTGAGTCCGCCAAAAATTCGCTGTCGCAAGCGGAACTTGCCAATCCTAACGAAAAAGCCCGCATCGCAGACTTGTTACAGCAAATTAAAACCACCGAAAACCTTTACAAACAGCCAATCAACGAGTTGAAAAAGTTGATAGCCGAAAATAAGTTTGAAACCGCAAAAAAAATGGTTGCAAATACGATAATAAAATTTCCCAATTTGAATATTTTTGAATTTGAAAAAGACATAAATTCGGCACTTTCGGCGGCAAATGCGGCTTTTGCAAACGCCCAAAAACAGCCGCCGCAACAGCAAGCGGACGAATGTTTGGCTATTTTGCAAAATTGCGTTGACTTTTCTCAAGCAATAAATTATTTGCAAAATACGCCGCCCGAACCGTGTACAGGCTTTTTCGTGGCTTTGGATAACTTAAACGCCTGCATAAATATATCTTGGAAACGTGCCAAAAGACAGGGCGTAACGTACAGGTTAATCCGCAAAAAAGGCAGTATTCCCGCCAATCCGCAAGACGGCGATATTTTGCTTGACAAATCCAACGAAATAACTTTTAGAGATAACTCGGCAACAACGGGCGTTTCCTATAGTTATGCGGTTTTTGCAAAACGATTTGGCGTTTTTTCGGCGGCAACGGGAAAATCGGCAAAATTGACGGCAGAAGTTACAAAATTGCAAGCGGAACAAGCGGCAAAATCAATCCGTTTAGCTTGGAATTTGCCCAAAAATTGTACGGGCGTTACAATTTGTCGCTTGACTGGCGAAAATGAAACCATTTTGACAACTTTGACAAATAACGCGCGAACCAGTTTTGAAGACACTAACGTAGAATACGGAAAAACCTACAATTACAGGGTTTTTGCCAATTACAACAACCTAAAAAGTCCAGGAATCAACATCTCGTTTACCCCGATGTTGCAAATTGAAAATTTTTCGATAAATTGCGAACAATTGGAAAATACATATAAAATTTCTTGGGATATTAAGCAAAAAGGAGTTGACTTGAGAATTTTTGCAGACGGAAAAGAAATTCGAAAAGCCAAAAGCGATGCAAAATTTTGCGAAATTCAGCTTCCCAAAAATGGATTTTATGCGGTTGAAGTTTCTGCGTTTAGTGGCGGAAAATGGCTGAAAAGTCAAAACAGCTTGCAAATAAATACGTACGGTGCTTTGCCGATAAACAAGAAAAAATCCCAAATAATAGAGGATTCACTAAAAGTTCAGCTAAAAATAGTGGTTGACAATATTCCCAAAAATGTTGTAGCATTCGCATATTCGGTTAGCACAAACAAAAACGAAGAAGGAACTCGCAACAAAATAAAAATTGCAACGTACAAAAAAATGGGCGAAATTAGCTACATAAAAAATGCCCAAGAAGAAACAAAATATTATTTTACCTTGCGAACAATTTACGATGTCAACGGCAAACAAGTTGAATCGGAGCCAGTAAAACAAACTTTTGTTCGTCCAATAATTGCCGATATTTTTTGGAAAGTGAGTTCTCCTAAATCTTTTTTGGGGCTTAATCGGGGCAATTTTAAGCTGATTTTGGAAATTAGCCATAATCGTGCGCATGGGCAATTACCAGAACTTGTGCTTTGCTGCACGAACGGCGAACATATAAATTCGCTAGATAATCCGCAAGCCAAAAAAATATTTGATATTGAGCCAGAAGCCCTAGAAAATGAGCAAATTAACCAAGAATTGGAATACGAAATTTTTTATAAGGATTTGAGAGGTAAAAAAGTTTTTCTGTTTGAAAAAAATCCTCAAAAAAACAAAAAATACACTCTGCGGTGGATGCAGGGTTTTAATGGAAAGGTGTAAGTTATGTCGAAATTTTCACGTGATTTGAAAAAAATGAGCGGCAAAAACGCAAAATTTTTATGCCCATTTTGTATGTCCGAAAATTCCAAAAATAAAATTTTATATTATTGCAATACTTGCAATACGGGCGTTTCTCAAAAAATGGTTGGAAAAGTAAAATGCACAAACGCCAGTTGCAAAGATGTTGGTGCAATGCTTACGCAACGGCGTTGTCCAAATTGCAAGCGAGTGCTAAATAATCAAATTTTGGATACGCCAATTTTGCCATTTAGCATTGTCGGAGTTTCCAACTCTGGCAAAACAAATTACATAACTGTAATGTTAAAAGAGTTGAAAACCGCAACAGGAATGTTAGATATTGCCGTAAGTCATATGGATAAAGATACAGAAATTATGCACCGAGAAAACGTAAGTGCAATTTATCAAGAACATAAACCTCCGCAAAGCACGCAAGCAGGCACAACTTTGCCGCAAATTTGGATGGTCAGAAATAACGCAAGACAACGTGGCAACGAAACGCCAGCGTACGCTTTAACCATTTTTGACGGTGCAGGAGAAGATCACGAGCAAAATTTGGATTTATCGTCAACCGTTTGCAAATATATCGAGCGGTCAAAAGTCATTTTTTTGATGATTGATCCTCTCATTTTGTCAAATATTATCAAAGGAGGAGTTGTTGATTCCGAAATAATGCAAAATTCGCTGGGCGGCAATATTGCCACAGAAAAAGAGGCTTCGCTGGTTTTAGATAATGTTGTCAACTATATAAAAGCTGCAAAAGGCATAAAAGCAACTACAATTTTGGATATTCCCGTTGCCGTTATTTTTACAAAATTTGACACAATTTTACAGCATCCCGCTTTTGGCGAGCAAGCCTTAATTAAGGCAAAAAGTTTGAATATACGCAACGGCAAACTAGATACCACAGAAATAATGCAGATTGACGCAGAAATTCGCCATTGGCTGCAAGAAATCGGCGAAACCGCATTTATAAACACGCTTAAAGCCAATTTCAAAGAATTTTATTTTTTCGGCGTTTCTAGTTTTGGTCAACCGCCGATAAATGCGTTCACTTTGCCAACCGAAATAAATCCGCACCGTGTGCTAGATCCCATTTTGTGGCTACTTAACAAAGCCGATTTTATAGATTAGGAGTTGCTAAAATGTTTTCAGAAGTAATTTATACAAGATGCCGCAAGGGAATCGACCTATTGACAGGCAATCCTTTAACACAGGACGGTTTTAAGGTTTACAATGTTTCGAATATGTCGAACCTAGCAAACGCCGTAGATTTACCCTTTTTGATAAATGCGGCACAAGCCAAGCAAACGTACAGCGATCCCGATTTTATGGACGATGCGTATTTATATTACACGCCAGATAAAGGGTTGCCATTTATGGTAAATTTTTATCCTGTACCGTTCGAAGCCGTAATTAAAGGGGATTATTCGCACCGCCCAGGAAATTTTATCAACCAAATTTTTGTAGGCGATTTTTCTGAAATTTATCCTAGCGAACTTTTCGGAAATATTGCTTGGGATGCGAAAACTTGCGGCGAAGCCCATTATTATGAGGTTTCTCCAGCGGAATTGCCGCAACGAAAAATTGCAACAAAGTCAAAATTTGCCGAAATTTCCGCATTTATTTCCGCTGGACGTGCGAAAGCGTTATCTTATGCAGTTGCTTTTTTGATTGAGCAATTTTCCGCAGAAAATCGTAAGTTTTTAACGATTATTGATACAACTTCCAACATAGAAAATTGGATAACCGCAATACAATACGCATTTTCGCCACGCATTGCGGCGGCGGTTTCGTTTGCAACTCGGCTTGACAAATTTACAAACAACAACGTTTACACGGTCAACCAAAATGGCACGTATCAATCGCAAATAAATTTACAAGATAAAAATCAAAGTGGACGTTTTCGTGCAATGATTATTGGCGTAAATGAACTTGACAAAAATAATATAAATTCCGCTAAAGTTATGCAAAATTCCCAGTTTGCTGTGCTTGACGGCAGAGAAAAAATGGCAATGTTCGACGTTGACATTTCTCATAAATATTTTAGCTTGATTTCTACATTTGACGAAAATCATGAGAAATTTTGCCGAGAATTTTTGCAAATGGTTGACCTAAAAAAGCCAACCGCTGATTTGTTGCGTTTGCACGAGGTTTTTGAAATTTGGCAAAGCAAAACTTTTGATACAGCCAAAATGCTAAAAATTGCAAATGTTTTGGATAAATATACACTTTTTACAAGTAATGGCTTATCCAACCTTTACAACCGCACAATAACGCAATTATCAGAATTTTTCCAACAAGATTTTTCCGCAACTTTGGAAATAGTAAAATGGTTGAAAAAAATTGCAAAAATTTTAGAAGATACAAATTTTTCCCAAAAATCCATCGAAGTTGTCTGTAAAACTTTCGCCGATCACATTTTTAGCAAAAGCGACACAATCAGCATTTTCGAGTTTTGGCGAAAGCTAAAAACCACAGAATTTGCGACCGCAACAGCAAACTATGTAACTTCCGACAAAATATTGGTTGACTATAGCGATTCTCACAAAAAATTTGAACTTGACAACGCTGTTAGTTTTGTGTTGATTTTTTTGGAATGTGCCAATTTTACCAAAACTGTAAAGGTTGACGAAGTGCAAAAAATGGTAAATTACGGTTTACACTTTTGTTACAAAGAAAACAGCAAAAGTTCCGCCCAAAAAATAATAAAATATCTCAAAAATACGGAAATTATCCTAAAAATTGCCGAAAATGCAAGTGAAAGTTATGCAGAGTTTTTATCTTTGCTATTATTGGAAAATTTTGCCGATTTTGGGCAATTTTTGCAGCTGTTGCCAAAATATAACTTGGAATTTTTGTATCCGCAAATTATAAAAAGCAAGGTCAAAACTTTCAACCGATTTGGCGGCTTGCAAAATCAATCCAACGATGCCGAAATAGAGCGGTTTATAGCACAAATTAGCAAAATTAAGTTGGCTGAATCTCATTTAATTGAAATTTTCGAAGAATTGGACACAAAATTGAGCATGGCGAACAGCGGTCAAAATGTTGTTGTTGCAATGCAAACGAAAAAACCCAAATCGGCAAAATGTCCAAAATCTGCCCATTTGTACGCTTTGCTGCTGTTTAATAATCGAAAAGACAACCGAATTTTTGACAATTTCAAAAATTTGGCAAAACAGGATTTTCCCAGCGAAAAAAATCCTAATTATATAGCAAAATTGACCAGCAATATTTGCGAAACGCAATTCAGCAAAGAAGAATTTTTTTACATTTTAGATATGTTTTCCGAACCGAAAGAATATCTCAAAGATTTGACAACCAAAATTTTTGCCACCGCAACTGCCAAAAATAAAAATAATTGGAACTTTTTAATCGAGTTTGCCGTACAAGAAAGCAGCAAAAATCCCAAAATAAGCGAAGTAATATCTCAAGCAATAACCGAAGAATGCACAAAATTAAAGGGCGAAAAGGCAATGCAAAAGTTTGAAAGTTTGCTAAATTTTTCGCAAGGCAAAACTTATTTCAAAAAAATTTCCGAAACCGCAACGGCGGCAATTAACGAAAATAAGCCAAAATCCGCAATCGGTCGCTTGTTTGGCAGGGGGAAAAAATAATGGAAATTATCGGTGGAGCTATTGGAATAATGATTCTCGTTGGCGTTATTGTTTGGCTAATTTATTTGCTGTTTGTTCACATAATTATCCCAGCTTTGTGGATAATTTTGCGAGTTATTTTGGGCGCAGGTTTAATTTACGCCTTTTTTACCTCGCTGTGGAGTTTTCAAGATGCGTTTAGACAGCACAAAAACCCGTACGAAACATACGTTGACAAATCGCCCAACGCAACCGCAGGAATCAAACGTAGCTATTTTTTCGGACCCGGCTATCACAGGATAAAAATGACCGTAAATCAAGCATTTCTTAATCAACAGGAATGGTTGACAAAGTTGAAAGACTTTCGTGATAATCACACCGCAACCGATTCGATATTTGAGTGGTGCATTACTGTTCCGCTGTGGATTTTCTATTTTATGGCGATGTTTGCGACTATTGTATTAGGATATGTTTGGATTGGCTTGTTTTCGGCACTTTTTGCCAGCGTGCTTACAACGGGAATGCTGCTATTTTACCTTTATTTTACAACATTATTGGGAGTTGACAGGCTAATTTTGGCGGTTAAAGCGATTCAAAGCCGTTGCGGCAACTGCAAACGAGTTTCTGTTGTGCCTAATTTTGTTTGTCCAAATTGCGGAATGTACCACAAAAAGCTGATTCCAAGCCCTTACGGCATTTTAACAAGACGTTGCAGTTGCGGAAAACGATTGTCAACTACTTATTTTAATGGTCGCTCGGCTTACACGCCAATTTGTGCCTTTTGCGAACACGAACTTGCCGCAAGCGATGCGCAACAATTCGGCATTCAGCTAGTTGGCGGGCCCACAACTGGCAAAACCACTTTTTTGGCGGCTTTTTGCCATGAATATCTCAAAAAAGCCAAAAAAACGCCAAATCTCACGATAAAAACAACGCCACAATTAGATTTTGACGAACTAGAATATTTTTACCAAAGCGGCAACAACGACGCAACCACCGAAAAAAACGCCACAATGTACAGTTTAATCCACCAATACGGCGAAAAAACGCCCATTCAAATGACGATTTACGACATCGCAGGCGAAGCATTTTCCGATTTGTCAACGGATATTTTACAACAGCAATTTAGATATTGCGAAGGAATAATTTTTGTGGTGGACACAACAGCTGATTCTGAAAGCGTTTCAGCTGTAATCAACAATTTTATAAATGAGTTTTCCGCATTAAAAGGCAAAAAAACAGCCAAAATTTCCGATGTACCTGTCGCAATTATTATAACAAAATCGGATTTGCACAACCGAGAAATTGGGTTGCCAAAAATAAGGTCAAATTTCGTCAACCGAAAATATCTTGACGAAAACGGCAATACAAGCCACGAATTTACAAGAAATATCATGTGCAAAAATTACTTGATAGAACTAGGATTTAGCAATACAATAAACATGATATTTGCCACATTTAACCGAGTGCAATTTTTTTCGGTAAGTGCAATAGGACATTCCGAGGTTGGCAAAAAATACGAACCTTGGGGCGTATTAGAGCCTGTAGAATGGCTATTTAACAAGGAGGAATTATAATGGAAAAATTTGGATTTGTAACAGCAACAAAAATGTTGGTGGACGAAAAGCGAAAAGTCCATTTTATGTACCGAGAAGAGTCGCAAAATCCGCAAAGTAGCGGCTGGAACTTCTTTTGTGGCGAAGAAACGCCTGAATATATGGATAATCCCGACAACATCGCAATTTACGATATAAACACAATTTTAGAAGTTGACAAAAGTATTGCACCTTATTTAAGTGCAACTTACGGCATGGCTTTCGAACGCAAGCACGAAAACGCTCCTTTTACCGTAGTGGAAGACTTTTTAGAGGAGGTCGAAAAATGAAAGAATTGCACCGACCGTACATTCGCCAAGCCGTCCGCAATGAGGTTGAACGTCGAGCCGAAAAAGAAAATGGTCAATTTTGCGATGCAAATACAGGAAAAGTTATTGAAGGGCAATACGATTTGGGTCATATAGCTGGAAATGAATTTTGGCGAGAAAAAGAACAAGCCGAAAGCGAGGGTTTAACGCAAGAGGAATTTAACGACAGAATGAACGATCCCAATCTTTATCAGATTGAAGATCCCAGTTCAAATCGTTCTCATAAATATGAAAAACCCCGCGAAACCGAACAAGAAACGGAACAAGAAACCCAACAAGAAACCGAACAAGAAACCGAACAAGAAACCTCGCATTATTTTGACCAAGAACAAGAAAACGAGTTTGAAGAAGAATTTGAGGAAGAGGAAGATATGGAGCAAGAAATGTAGGAATTTTATTTTTATTGTTGAATAACGTAAAAATATTGAAAAATGCCCGTAAATACCGAAATGTGCCGAAATATAGTGATATATACTGATATATACCGAAATATGCCGAATTGTTCCGAGATATTGCGAATTTGGAATAAACGGGCGGATAATATCCGCCCCTACAAATCGCCAACGTAGGGGCGGATATTATCCGCCCGCATTTCTCAAAACTTCCGCAATTTCTCAAAACTTCCGCAATTTCTCAAAACCTCCGCATTTTTCAAAACCTCCATATTTCCCAAAACCTACATAGAAAGGATTTTCAAAAATATGAACACCATCGAAAGTTACCTTACAACAGGACAAACCCATTTTGCAAACGCCATCGAATACCTAAAAAACACCGAATTTTACCAATATTTTATTTTTTTAACAACCGAATTGCCAGCAACAATAATGCAATTTTTATGGGAATTTTCCGCAGAACTGCCTTATTTGCCATGGTATTTTTCGGTGCTTTTTTATGGTTCGATAATTATTACGGTGCTGTCATTGGTTTTTACAGCAATTTGCATAATTTTTGCATATATTTTAGCAATTTATACAAACGCTAAAAACTGGAAACCGAAACCGAACAGTCAGTTAATGTACAGCTATTTTGGCGGCTCTGGATTTTTCCAACGCAAATTGATTTATAAATCGGCGTTTGATTTTATGCTTGATGTCAACCTTGTTAAATTTACATTTTTGGGGATTGCGGGATTGCTAAAAAGCATCGAAAGCAAATCTACAATATTGTTATTTTTATTCGCCATTTTATACTTTATATTGGAAATATTTGGAATTATCGAAATAATTTTTAGGTTTATTTTTGGCGGCATTTTCTTTTTTGTCTTTGGCATTTTTCATTGGATAATTTTACTCGTTTTGACGGTGGCTTTTTGCTTATTGATGCCAATCGCAAAATTAGTTGACAAAATTTTGCGAAATGAGCAACATTGTCCAAATTGTTATACAAAATTTAATTTGCAACTTTTCAAATGCAAAAGTTGCGGAGTTTACCATGAAAATCTTTTGCCAAGCCTAACAGGAATTTTATTTGCACGTTGTTTATGCGGTAAATTTACGCCAGCCAACACAATTATTAGGCATTTTCACAGGTTACAAGCGGCTTGTCCAGTTTGCAAACAAGAAGTTGTTGCGGTAAATGCAGTACCTTTTTCGATTCAGCTAATTGGTGCTGAAAACTCTGGCAAAACCGCATTTTTGGCATTTTTTCAATATTTATATTTTAACAAAAATAATGTGCAACTAATTCCCAATAATAATTTTGCACAATTACAAGAAATGTATCAAAACGGCAAAACATTTCCAACTGAAACCTCTGCAAATTATAATTTTGTATTTTTATCTAAATTAGATAATCAAGTGCTAACTTTTTATGATATTTCTAGTAAAATTGTACAAAATTTTGAACTTGATAAACCTCCAACAAATTTTATTTATTGCAACGCATTTATTATTATGATAAATCCCGCAACCGCAATGGACGAAACCGAAACCGCTATTATAAACTTTATTAACAAATTTTCCGAAATAACAGGAAAATCCGCTACAAAAATGACAAACAAACCTGTTGCTGTAATTATCAATAAATCGGACAATATAACATTGCCAAAATTCAACAAAAATCTCAAAAAATATGTGCACGAAACCAGTAAAATTTGTCGCCAATATTTGGTTGATATTGGCTTAATTAACACAATAAATAATATCGAAGGCGTTTTTGCAAATGTTGGTTATTTTATAATGTCCACTGGCGAATTTGCTAAAAATACAACTGGATTTCCTGTAACTTGGCTTGCTGTAAAAAGTAAATCGGAATTATCCCATATTTTAGAGGATAATTTGATGTAGGAAAAAATTTATGTAGGAAGAAAACGGGCGGACCCGCCTGCTGGACGGGCAGGTAATATCCGCCCCTACAAAGTGCCAACCGTAGGGGCGGATATTATCCGCCCGAATTTTTCGTCCTCCCGAATTTTTCGCCAAGCATTTTTACTAAATCCAACAAATACAAAATAAAAATATCCATATTTTATTGAAAAACAAAAATATTATATAAATATTAAAAATTAGAAATTATTGTTATCATATATATATATATATATATATATATATATATATATATATATATATA
>JGI24700J35501_10930258_pt1 | contig 12517 bp, 10 predicted proteins | sample TergutTh196P1_FD_35501 | JGI IMG/M metagenome (IMG submission 35501) | reverse complement strand
ATCAGCGTTTCCCTCTGTATTTGCTCATTTCATTGCGCAAATACGGGTAAGAAGCACTGATTAAATCCTCGATGGGATTTAATCAGTGCTTCCTTAGCTTCCCCAACTTGTGCAACGGATTAATTGTAAAATAATATCATCGATCCAGTGTCATTTTTTATTCAAAACGCTTTTCAACAATGCCCGCGCCTTCCTGCCATGTATAAAAAACGTCATGTTCGGGACTGTAACCCCAGCCTAAACGTTTTGGCCCGGTAAAAACATCGGGGATACACGCTGTAATTTCACCTGTTAAGCGTATGGCAAAGGCTCCGTTTGCAGTAATTGCAACCAAGCGGGCTTTTGCGCTGTGGTAATAAAGCCGCCCTTTTACCTCTCCGTATTCTTGCGGGGTAAATGCGCTACAAGTTACTGCTTCGCAAGGATTCATCAGCGTAGAGCCGTAGCGGGTTTCTATGCGATCGCCATCTACCCGGTAAAAAGCCAGTTGCCGATACTCATAACCTTCCAGTTCTTCTTGGTCAAGCTCGCCCGCGCTACGCTCATCGTCCAAAGCGACAACGAACAAATTGTTATCGATAAAAGTGCAGGGACGATCCCAGTTGTAGCCGCTGCTACGATAGCCTTCAAGCCAAACTGCGCTAGGTTCAAAGTCGCTCAAAAATGTTTCTGTTTCAAACAAACAAATAGAATCTTGAGGGTGCCATACCCAGCCGTTACTCAAAAAATGTTTGCCGTCTGGTGAAATGTGAAGGCGGCTGTGAAAAAAATTGAGATAATTTTTATACTCGTAAAGAGTGCTGCCATCTTCTTTTTTTTCGGAACTTTTCCGCCAGTAAACTTCGCGCTCGCTAAGGTTTTCGCCAGACTCCGCATCATAAATATCCAGACGGTTCCACTGGCTCTGGCATATTAGCAATACCCGGCCCTCCCTTTCCAAAAAATCGGCAGAATAACTTGATACATCGCAATGGTAGTCCTCGCGCTCTAGCTCCCTTACTGTGCCGCTGTCTAGATTTATCAAAGCCGCGTGTAGGCCGTACCTTTCCGTTATGCAAATATAGGGATGGCGAAAAACGATAGCGATTTCAAGCTCTTTCCCTTCAACGCGTCCCTCGCCAAGCTCGGAATCCTTTTCCCTAATGTTTGGCAAATTCACACGCTTTGTTATTGTTTTTTTGGCGATGTCCACGACAAAAAGCCATTTGCCGGCGTATAGCGCATAATGCCCTTCGTATTTATCCGAGGCCGCAATTGCTTTGATTTTAAGTTCGGCAAGACCGGCGTATGTTGTGTTTTCTATATCGTCTATCATTTTTCCTCCTTACAAAAACCTGCGCCACCCCGGCAAGTCCGGTTATTTAAGCCGGTGTGTCATAAAAACAGTCAATTTTACCTAATACGTCATCTATCATCCTTTTGCGGGTTGATAGCAACTGCCTTTCTTTTAACCCTTGCAAGAAAACCACAAGCTCCTGTTTTGTCGGAAGGTTTGCGATTTTGTAAGGTTTGGTAACAAAATAATAAAGCCCCTCTACAAGCGCCGATTGGTATTTTTCATCGAGTTCCGACCATCTTAAAAATGTATCCCAATCCGGCTTTACATCGATAAAGAGCCGGCCCCACCAATCACTGCGGGTTGTTAAATTCGCTTGCAGCCAAGGGATAATTTGCTTTGCGTCAAAGTGCTTCAAATAAACGCACGCGAAAGTATATAACCCGGGGCCGCTTCCGTATTGTTGTTCTAAAAAACGTATCGCATATTTTGCGCCCGTATCTTTGTCAAGGCAATTTGCGCTTAAATAACAGATCAAGTTAGGCAATATATTTATACCGTCAAATTCCAGCGAAAGAATAGAATTCGTCTGGCGCACTTGGGCGTTTTCCCAGATGTTTGTTAGCCATTCCTTTGCAAAATCGCCTATATGCAAGGCAAGCATTTCGCATACCGCTTCTTGCGGGAACTCTCCGTTTTTTAGCGTTTCTTTGAGTTTGTCGAACAACTGCGCTTTTCCAAATTGCTGCAATGCCGCTATTGTTTGTTCGTCATTGCTTTTGCGACATAGTGCAAACTGAAACAGCTTGTCAAAGTTGTCTTGCACATCCGCCAGTTTTGTTGTTGTAAAGGTTTCAAACCAGTTTTTCCAAAACAGGGCTTTTTCGGTTACAGTGTTCAAACCGCCTTCATCTAAAAAACCTTCGATTTGCCAAATCTCGTTCCCGGCGCAATACAGTTCGGTGATTTTTTCTAGATAGTCGCCAAAGGAATTCGCTATATAGAAAATTTCATCGGTTTCATGATCCCAATAAAGCACCGGTTTTTCTTCCGTGTCTGCCGACATATCAAAAACATATATATCGCCATTGCCGACATAAGAAAACTGATAAAGACTTTTCATTTTTTCGATATAATCGTCATCTTTGTCGTCTTCGTCGTCATAGTATTCATCGCCCATGCACTCTTGCATTGAACACAACATCGAAACATCCCAGTTGATTCTGCCGGAGAAATTGTCTTTTAGTTTATTCGGCAAAACATAGTCATTCAAAAAATAGCTGAACTCGAATGTTTTCCCGATATGCGAAATGGCATTGGCAAAAGACGGCGGCAGTTTGATGTTTAGGCTTGTTTCAATTTCCGCAATTTCTTCTGGCGTGGCTTTTTCCCCGGCATTCATGCACGATTGAGGATCAAATTCCTTCGTTTTGCCTAAAATCGCTTGCCATTTTGCAAGCAATGTTTCGTATTTGTTCATGCTTAAAATCCTTTTAGAGCAATGGCCATTGCCCGCCAGTAAAATTCTTCAAAATCTGCATCGGAAAGCCGGTGTTTTTCCCCTAAAAACAATCCGCAACTTGCGTTTAAAACATCGTTCAAGCCCAAGTGAACCCAATCCCAGAGAATGCTGTTGTAGGCCAGCATTCGTGCGCCAACCTCTTCGCGTAACGCATTGCATTCACTGCGGCTTATTCCGCATTTTTCCAAGAGCGCATAGCCTCTTTCGTAGTAGTCTTCTGAATGCACCGTGTCCAAAAAGGGATCGTTTATAATCCCCCATACATCTGTTACTTTTCGTACAGGAATGTTGTTCCTTGCGTAAAACGCCGGTAGCTTTTCGTTTTCGCCCCCTTTCCCTTCTTCTGCAAGGAATGGCACAAAAATAAGCTCGCCGGCTGTCGTTCTAACAGCGGGGGGCGCAAAAAATTTGTCGGTAGCTTCGACAATGTTAGCGGCGTTAAGTTTGTTGTTTGCACAAACAGAAGCGCAACTAAAGGGGTATTCCAGAAATTCAATATGGTCGTCATGCACCGTATAGATTAGTTTTTTCACAACAGCCCTTCCATTTAATTGCCTGTATCCTCAATTTGCCCCCACTCGATACCCCAGCCCATGTCGGAAGTTAATCCTAGTCTATGAACTTCTGTAAGGTGTTCGTTGTTTGTTGTTGTTACCTGCAATATTCCCAGCCAAGCGTCGTATACGAAGCGTATTTCTTGTACGGTAAGCCCGGTGTTTCTAGCTACAGGCGGGAAATCCCTATAAAAAACATTATGCCGACCCAATTCCGTAAGGTCATGCCATTCGTTGAACATTTCCTCTTCATAATCGCCGGCGACTATATCCCAAAAATACCTTGAAATAAGGCCGATATTCATATTCAAACTTGCGCCGTCTTGCGCCCCCAATGTTGTTCTGAAAGCTACCACATCTCCATCTTCAATCGCTTGAAAATGCCGGAAAACCAAATCGACTATTTCGTCGGGAACCCTTGTGTCCCGCATTGCGCCGTTTGGCAGGCTGGTAAACCAAGGCGGCAAAGATAAAGGCGGCGGGCCGGCATTAGGAGCGGACTCGCGGGCGAATTCCAAAAACAAAAACGGCGCGGTCATTGCCGCAAGGTCTGAGACAAAACCGACATAACGCCGGCGGCCGGAATTATCGATAAAAGATATGGCATAAACGGGATTGAAACCTGCCTCTACATGATTGCGTAACAGAATCGCATGGCCTTGCGGCAAGCTGTCAAGCGAAAAAATAATTTCGCCCTGCACATAAAAAAAGTCTCCCCAAGTGCCGTCATCGCCGTTTGCGACATACGAAAACTCAAAGCCGGCAAGCGGTTGATCTGTCGCCCAGATCACCAGGTCTGTCCCGCCGGAGACATACTGGCCGATCTCGTGAACGGCTTCAAAGCCCTGTAAAAATTCTTCGTTTGCAATTCTAATGCCGGCATAGTCGCCAAAGAGCGAATAGCGTAGGAGAAACTCTAGATGCGTTTCTTCCGGGGCTACCGCTGAAACTTCCCCTTCGCCGGCTGTGCCTGAGAGTGTGTCTTGGGGCAAATCTGCGGCGGGGGCTTCGGTTCGCGCACAGCCGGCAAGCAAAAATGCTGTGATTGCTGCGATTATCGCAAGTTTTAACGCGGAATTACCGCTTGTGTTTTTTTTCGTGTTCATAACTATTTCTCCTTCTCTGTTATAAAATTAGCCGCATTATAACCACATCATATATTGCGGTGGCGTTTCCCATTGGTAATAAACCCAAAACATATCGTCGGTTCGCTCCGTCGCCATGTGGTTTCGGATAACTGCTTCAAGAGCGAAATCGAGTTCTAATGTGTAAATAATGTAGTTCCAGCCGGCCGTTAAACTTACATTGTTCCACCTGCGAATAAAATTCCGGCCGCTGGGGTCGGTCTCGGTGGCTTCGCCGGTTATTATCACATCCCTGTCGGCATAAACAAAAGCAACCCGGCTACCGCTCCCGGCCGATGAGTGCAAATACAGAAGATCGCCCGTGGCAGGATTCGTAAAATATTCGATAATGAAAAGCACCGCACCGGGCAAGCTTATCGTTACACCTTCACCCAAATCGAAAGCCTGCGTAAGAGCCGGGCTTCCCAGATTTATTTCTGCGCGACCGCCCCTTATTTCAACGATGATATTGTCAAAATAATCTGCCAAGTCGCCGTATCTGTAGTTCCACGGTGCTCTTACCGCTCCGTCATAACGGCCAAAACTTGTAAAAGTAAAGTTAGCGTTTCCAGCAAGCGCAGGAAAATCATTATGCACGAGGTAATAAACTTGTTCCCCGGCTACCGAAATAATGCTGGCAGCAACTGCGCTTTGGGGCGGAGCCGTAGCGGTGTCTTCGGCTTGCGCACAGCCGGCAAGCAAAAATGCTGCGATAGCAATTACGGTGAACTTTAGCGCGAAATTGCCGCTCGTGCTTTTGTTCAAGTTCATGGATTGTCTCCTTAGTTGAACCACATAAACTGCGGCGGCCGTTCCCATTGGTAGTAAACCCAAAACATATCGTCGGTTCGCTCTGTCGCTATGGATGTACGGATAGTTGTTTCAAGATCGAGATCGCCTGAAAATGTTTCAACAATGTAATTCCAGCCGGCCGCTAAACTTACATTGTTCCACCGGCGAATAAAATTCCAACCGCTGGGATCGGTCTCGGTGGCTTCGCCGTTTATTATCACATCTCTGTCTGCATAAACAAAAGTAACACGACTGCCGATTCCGGCCGGCGAGCGCAAATATAAAACATCGCCCGTGGCGGGATTCGTAAAATGTTCGATAATGAAAAGCGCGGCACCCGGCGAGCTTATCGTTACTCCTTCGCCCAAATCAAAATCATGTATAAGTGCCGGGCTTCCCAAGTTTATCTCTGCGCCGCCGCCTCTTATTTCAACCATGACATTGTCAAAATAATCTGCCAAGTTGCCGTACCTGTAGTTCCACGGCGCTCTTACCGCTCCGTCATAGCGGCCGAAACCGGTAAAGGTAAAGTTGGCGTTTTCAGCTAACGCGAGAAAATCATTGTGCACATCGGAATAAACTTGCTCCCCGGTTACCGCAATGTTGCTGGCAACGATTGCGCCTTGGGGCGAAGGTTGGCCTGTCGCGGCGGGTGTTTCGCCCCCCGCGCAGCCGGTGAGAAAAAATGATACGATAGCGGCTATGGCGAACCTTCGCGGATTTTCGCGCCACGCCGCACCGCCGATTGTTTTTTGGTTCATAAATTGCCTCCTACTTCAAATATAACGCGATTCCGCCACCTTGTCCAGATGGCGGTTTACAGTATTACAAAACCTGCTCCGTCCTTGCGATGATGTCGTCCTGGGTTGCCTTGGAAAGCACGTTGAAGAACGCGCTGTAACCTGCAACCCGCACGACAAGGTCGCGGTGTTTTTCCGGGTTAGCCTGCGCGTCCAACAAAGTTTGCCGAGAAACCACATTGAACTGAACGTGAAAGCCCTCAAGATGATTGAAAAAAGCGCGAATCAGGCTTACCAGCTTTTTGCGATCTTCTTCTTTTTGCAACATTTGAGGATTCACTTTTTGGTTGAGCAACACACCGCCGGTAATTTCGCGTGTCGGGAGTTTCGACACGGATTTGAAAACTGCGGTGGGGCCGTTTTTGTCCATGCTGTGGGAAGGCGAACAGCCTTCTGCCAAGGGCTTGCCGGCATTGCGGCCGTCGGGGGTCGCCAAGGTTCCAGCCCCTTGCGGCACGTTAGCTGAAATCGAAGAAGTGCCGGCGTAATAAATACCGCCGATGGGGCCGCGCCCGTAACGCGTGTTACGATATTTTTTCATTTCGTCGATGTAGACATCGTAAGCCCGGCGAATAAGGGAATCCGCATAATCGTCATCGTTGCCGTATTTGGGCGCGGAGATAAGAGTCCGCTGAATTTGCTCGTTACGCGCACCTTTGAAGTCTGCCATGAGTGCGTCCCAAAGTTCTTTCGTGCCGACAGTTTTGTCTTCAAAGACGCATTTTTTAATCGCCGCAAGGGAATCGGCCAAATTTGCGATTCCCACTTGCAAATCGCTGATAAAATCGTAAACCGCGCCGCCTTCTTTAAGATTAAGCCCCCGCTCTATACAGTCGTCGCATAACGCCGAACAGAGTATGTCGGCGGTGTGTTGTTCCAAAACGGTATCAGCGCAAGAATCGATAATGATGCACTGGCGGGTAAAATCCCGAATGATTCTGTCCCAAGCGGCCATCACTTCTTCAAAGTTTTGCATATCGCAAAAATGTTTTACCGGCGCAAGCGGCCGGCCGTATGAATCGGGAAGGCGTTTGCCGGACTTTGGATCGATACCGTCGTTCATTGCGATAAGAAGCGATTTGGGGAAGTTGAGAAAGCTCATGCCCGTCGGCCTGTAGCCCCATTTGCCCGGCACGGCCACCTCCACACAGCCAATAGCACTATAGTTGTAAGCGTCTTCTTTTGTTACGCCCTTTTCGGTAAGCGAAGGGATTATCACCTCGTCGCTGTTAAAGGCTGGCATACCAAAGCCTAGCCGGAGAACCTCGACACATTCTGCCATGAATGGGTCTGACAAACCGCTGTGATAGCGCACCGTCAAGTTTGGCTGGGGAAGTTTTGTCTGGGCGACACTGCGGAGTATCAAATGCGTAACGGCGTTCACTGCGTCAACGGGTTTGCCGGCGGCATCCAAAAGTTGGCCGCCCACGGTTACATTTTGATACAGGGGGGAACCGGCAGAAAACTGCGTGTGTGTCCAGCTTCGGATTTTACATACCGTGTATGTTTTTAGCCACAGGTTTACAAACAATTCGCAGGCGGCCTCTTCGGTTATCTTCCCGGCTTGTAGGTCTTTTTCGTAAAAGCTGTTAAGGTACTGATCCATGCGGCCGTATGAAAGGGAATGGCCGTTGCTTTCGATTTGCAGGCAGAGGTGCACCAGCCACAGCGATTGAACCGCCTCGTAAAAACTTTCGGCTTTTTCGTAGGGAACCTTGTTCAGTATCCGGCTCATTTCCTGTAGTTCCGCCTTGCGTGTTTCGTCTTCTTCGGATTGTGCCATTTCCAAGGCAAGTTGCGCGTAACGTGAGGCGAAACTTTTTGTAGCATCGATTACGATTAACACAGCTTTGTAAAAATAAGATTTAGCCAAGTTGCGATAATCGGTTAAATCCAATGTCGCAAGTTTTTGTTCGGCCTGTTCCCGGAAATCCTTTAGGCCTTTTTCCAGTATGCGTTTGTAATCCACTGCGACATGGGCATCGCCGGATGTTATGTTGCCTTCTGCCTTGATGATTCCCAGATCGTAAAACACCCTTGCGGATTCCGGCATGGCGGCCAGCCCTCGTTCCTTAATGGTGTTGTGTTTCCAAAAAGGGGCAATTTCCCTAAGTTGATTTTTCGCTTCTTCCGTTATGTAAAACCGGTCGCCTGCCCTTTTGTCGAACTCGTCAAGCTCGGCGATGACCCAATCCATTGCGTACTCCGGAAAAACTGGCGCGGAGCGTTTCCCCGATGCCTGATTGCCCGCAAGCAATGTTTGTTTTTCTATGAAGATGCTCATGCGCTCCAGTATGTTTTTGTACATGAGTGCCCGGCGTATGGCCAGCGGCTGATCCATGTTATCCCGGTATGTTTCCGTTGTGATTACTGCCCTTTCGGGGCAGACTTGCGGTTTTGCCGAAAGCAATTCTTCTTTGAAATCCCGCATTCGCGCGCTTGTTAGTTCAAACATTTTTCTACTCCTGTCGCTCCGATTTTTCTTCCAAGGCACTGGAAACAAGTTCCGCCGCGCCCAAAACCCCGTAATTTTCGCCGCATTGTGCCGGCTTAAAATACACGGGGTTTTCATCGTGGTTAAAATTGTCAAAAATGTCGCGGACTGGCTTTAACAATTTTTCTCCCATGTTGACGAGTCCGCCGCCTACAACAAAACAATTTACATTCAGTGTTACATACAAATTGTAAAACCACACGCCAAGCCAATGTATCATCTGGTTCATCGCCTTTACTGCCATTGGATCGCCGGCATCGTAGGCTTTTTCCAGAATGATGCTGTCGATTTTGTCGGCTGTGCCGGCAAGTTCCGCCATGACTGTTTTTTCCCCGGCCGCGATCCAGCTTTTTATGTGCTGGACAATCATTGTTCCAGAACACCATGACATATAACACCCCCGGTTTCCGCACCCGCAGGGGATGCCTTGGCCGGGCGTGGCGATCATGTGTCCGCCCTCGCCTGCCCATCCGTAACTGCCCCGGAAGGGTTTGCCGTCAATAAAAAGCGCGGAGGCGATTCCAGAGCTTAAAGGGCAAAAAAACATTTTGTCAAAACCGCGCCCCGCGCCGTAACGGTATTCTGCCAGCCCGGCGGCTTTTGCATCGTTATCCAAAACGACTGGTGCAAAATTCAGTTTTTGCGAAAGGTAGGAGCGGGCGGGGAAGTTTTTGATGTTTTTCAAGTTGCTTGTTTTTACTATGTAGCCTTCTTCGTAGAGGATGAAGGACGGCATCCCCAGCCCTACTCCCAAAAATTCTTCTTTTTGAATTTCGCAAGCGGCCATTAGCCGGTTGACGTTAGCCGCAATTTGGTCAAAAAAATCTTCCGCCGGGCAAGCCGTGTTTGACGGGTGGCTCAAATGCCGGATGAGGTTTTTATCCGTATCAAAAACGCCGTAGGCGGTTTTCGTCCCGCCTACGTCCACGCCTATCGTATACTTTTGCATCTAAACAAATTCCACGGGCTTTTTTTCTGCCGCGCTTTTGTACATGGCATCGACAATTTTCATCAAGGCTAACGCTTCTTCTGCTGTGTTTAGAGCTTTTTCTTTTCCCGCTATCGCCCCGATAAAATTTGCGGCCATGCCTACGCGCCCCATTGTTTCGTCTTTGGCTGTAACAATATCTCTGTTTACTTGGTTGCCGTGTTCTTCGGTAAAGAGGCGGCAAGTGTCAATGCTGGTCGCATCTACTCCGTCAATGCCGAAAAGCCGCTCGACTTTTCCGCCGGCCTTTGTTCCCTGAAACGTTACCGATACAACTTCGCGCTCGATAAACTCTGCCCAAGAACAGCGAACCGATAATGTTTGCCCGGTCTTGAATGTTATCATTGCATGGCAGGCGGATTCCACATCGCTGATGCCGTTAGCTGAATCGAGAATTCCCCAAGGGCCTTTGAAGGCTTTGTTGTCCATAAAGTCGCCGAACACTGTTGCAAGACACCATGCCGGCTCGGGGTAGCCCATGAAGTGGAGCGCCAAGTCCAGCATATGGGGAAGGTCGATTACCGCGCCGCCGCCGGCGAGTTCTTTGGTTGTGAACCAGCCGCCGAAGCCGGGGATGCCGGCGCGGCGTATCCATGATGCCTGTGCGGAATTTATTTTTCCGGCAGCCCCTTCGTTTATGTAGCGCATAACGGCCTGCGCTTCTGGGCGGGCGCGGTTGTTAAAGTTAAACATCAAGGTTTTTCCCGCCGCTTTTGCCGTCGCCAGCATTTGCGCCATTTCGCCGGCGTTTAAGGCCGGGGGTTTTTCGCAAAAAACGTGTTTGCCGGCTTCCAGTGCCTCTATGGATAAGGGCTTGTGGAACTTGTTCGGCGTGATTACCGAGACTGCGTCTAGTTCCGGGCAGGCTTTGAGCATTTCTGTAAGGCCTGCGAAAATTTTCCCTACAGGCCTGATTTTCGCAAGGCTTTGCGCCCGTTCTGTGTTTCCGTCTGCAATAGCCGCCACTTCTGCCCCGGCGGCAACAAACCCGTCGTAATGATAAGAAGCCATGCCTCCGGCCCCCACGATTCCCACTTTAATTTTTGCGCTCATAATTACTCCTTCGCATTGTTTTATGATAAAATTGTAAGGGTGCTTTGCGCTGTTTGTCAAGGCACGGTCGCCTAGCAAGTGTCGCTTGGCGGCCAAGTGTTGCTTGGCGGCCAAGTGTTGCTTGGCGGCCAAGTGTTGCTTGGCTTGGCAGAGCTTTTGAGAGGTGATAATTTGCCAATACTGCCGGGCACTCTTGATGTTGGCCTTGTTCGAGGCCCCTTAAACTGAAGTTGTTCTGAATTGAGAAATTTGGCGATGAGGGTGTAAGGTCAAGGTTGAGCATCCAGTCTTTTAGGCAACCTCTAAAAACTGAAGCTTTTATAGTTTACTTTAGCACAAATGCCGTTTTCAGTCTACCCCCGCCCAGCCGTCGCGCCAAAGCCACAGCGGCCGGGCGATCTCGGCAGGGAGGGGCAAGGGGCCGGTTGTCGCAAAAATTTTTCTGCTCTTATAAATTTGCCCAGCAATGCTTACACACAATAGCCTCCGTTTTTATGTCTGCGCCGCAATCTGGACATTTTTTATACTCGCCCGGCAATTCTTGTGGCGGGGTATGTTGATTCTGCTTTTTATATATCAATAATTTGACGCAAGTATATATTAAAGCAACAACCCAAGCTAAAGTGCTCACCTCTAAATACGCCATGAAGACCCGGCCCAAAAGAAACCTCGTGCCAAAACCAGGTGGCAAGAAAACATTGACTTTATTATGGATAACATAATGTAATAATGGAAAACCAATAAAAACAAAAATTAATAACAATATCAAGGATTTGATAAAAAAGTTTCCAATTGTTGAACTGCACAAGCACCATAACAGTACAAAGAAAGCCAGAAATAATAGATAGAAATAATAAAAATTGCCATTATAATTTTCCCCAAAAAGACTATAAACAGAGTCAACAAAATATAATGTATATATAATGCAATTAACTAATCCCCCTAGTATTATAGTCCATAGTTTCTTGCTTACAAAAGACATTGAAATCCATTTTAGTAAAGATTTCATACGCGCGCTACTGTTCGCCATTGTACACCCTCCAAACCAATCTTCGCCAAGCCCCAAACAAGGGCTTTCCCGCCCCCATACGTTCCCATAGGGGGCGGGTGTTCCTTGGGTTACCAACCCCTTAGTTCCCTTGCATATTCAAGGCTATCCCTTGCACCAGCACTATTAGGATCAATTCGCAGTGCCGCTTCAAAATCCGCAATAGCCCGATCCAAATCCTCTTTGTAAAAGTACACAACGCCCCGCTGGTTGAACGCAAAGGCATTATTGGGAGCAAGCCTTATCGCCTCGTTGAAGTCTGCAAGAGCACTGTCAAGATCGCCCATATACCGGTGTATAACGCCCCGGCTGCTGAACGCAAAGGAATTATTGGGAGCAAGCCTTATCGACTCGTTTAAGTCCGCAAGGGCATTGTCAAGATCGCCCATATGCCGGCGTATAACGCCCCGGCCGCCGAAGGCAAAGGCATTATTGGGATCGAGCCTTATCGCCTCGTTTAAGTCCGCAAGGGCACTTTCAAGATCGCCCATATGCTGGTGTACAGCACCCCGCTGCTTGAACGCAAAGGCAAAATTGGGATCGAGCCTTATCGCCCCGTTTAAGTCCGCAAGAGCATTGTCAAGATCGCCCATATGCCGGTGTATAACGCCCCGGCTGCTGAACGCAAAGGAATTATTGGGATCAAGCCGAATCGCCTCGTTGAAGTCCGCAAGAGCACTTTCAAGATCGCCCATATGCTGGTATAAAGCACCCCGGCTGCTGAGCGCAAAGGCAAAATTGGGAGCAAGCCGAATCGCCTCGTTGAAGTCCGCAAGGGCACTGTCAAGCTCGCCCGTATGCCGGTGTACAAAGCCCCGGCCGCTGAACGCAAAGGCATCATTGGGATTGAGCCTTATCGCCTCGTT
>JGI24700J35501_10930260_pt1 | contig 12528 bp, 11 predicted proteins | sample TergutTh196P1_FD_35501 | JGI IMG/M metagenome (IMG submission 35501) | reverse complement strand
TGCAAAACCGTGGGGCTCTGCCCCACACCCCGCTAAGGGCGCTGCCCTTAGAACCCGCAAGGAGCGCGCCCCTTGACCCGCTAAATTTTTTAATGGGTTTTTAGTGGCAAATTAATGATGTATCGGTTAAATTTGCGGTAGGCATTTCGTAGGGGCGACCGTCCCCTGCCTGTTCGGCAGGCGGGTCGGTCGCCCGTTTGCCCGTTCCGATTGTCGCCAATAACAAAAAATTGTGGGCAGGTAATATCCGCCCATTTTTTTATTAAATTATTCGGCACAATCTAGCATTCCGCTCAAATTTGTGTTATACTTATTTTACGGCAAAATTTGCTGTTCTAATTAAATTTCCTAAAATAAGGTGGTCTGTAAATGTCAAATGTATTGGAAATTGCCGATTGTTATGATACAATAATAATTGGCGGCGGTATTGTGGGCTGTGCGGCGGCTTGGGCATTGGCACGGTACGAGTTAAAAGTGTTGCTGCTAGAGGCTAACAACGACATAACTTGTGGTGCTACAAAAGCCAATAGCGGGATTGTTCATGCGGGGTACGATTGTGTGCCTGGTACGCTGAAAGCCAAACTAAACGCCGATGGTGCAAAAATGTTCCCAAAACTGGCAAAACAGTTGGATTTTCCCTTTAAGGTCAATGGCTCGCTGGTGCTGTGCTTTGATAAGGCTGAACATAGCCACATAACAGAATTATACGACCGCAGCCAAAAAAACGGTATACCCGATGTGGAAATAATTTCCGCCGAACAAGCCTATAAACTAGAAACAAACTTGGCGGACGGGCTGCATTCTGCACTACACGCTAAAACTGCCGCTGTAATCTCGCCATGGGAGGCGGCTATCGCTTTTGCCGAAAACGCCGCAACCAACGGCACCGATTTTCTAATCGAAACAAAAGTTACCAACATAACCCGCAAAAACAGCATTTTTGAGGTGCATACCGCACAAAAAACCTTTACAGCAAAAACAATAATTAACGCCGCTGGTGTCTTTTCGGCTGATGTTCACAACTTTATTGCTGATAATGCTGATAATTCTAACAATCCAGACAATCCCGATAATCCCGAGCAGGAAAACATTATTTTGCAACGTGGACAATATTTTTTGCTGGATAGTGCCTACAAAAATTTTGTGCAGCATACGTTGTTCCAGTTGCCCGACAACAACGGAAAAGGCGTACTAATAGCACCCACCGCAGACGGCAACGTGATAGTCGGTCCCAATTCGGAAAACATCTCGCCAGAAACCGACTTTACCGCACCCGAGGACGTAAAAACCACAAGAAAAGGTTTGGCGGAAGTTTTAGAAAAAGCCGCCGCCGCCGTTAAAAACTTGCCGATAAACGGCAATATTACCACTTTTGCGGGCGTTCGTGCCAAACATTCTTCTAAAGATTTTGTGATAAACGAACCGATTGCGGGTTTTGTTAATGCTGTTGGTATAGATTCGCCTGGGCTTTCCGCCGCACCAGCAATAGCACTAATGTTGGCAGATTTTATTACAAAACGGCTACAACCCGCCCAAAAAGCCAATCACACGCCAACAAGAACGGCAATACAACGTTTTGGCGAACTCTCCTTTGCCGAAAAACAGAAACTTATCGCCAAAAACCCAAAATACGGGCATATTGTTTGCCGTTGCGAAACCGTAACCGAAGCCGACATTATAGACGCAATACGCCGACCAGTTGGTGCAAAAAATTTAGATGCAATAAAACGCCGCACTCGTTCGCAAGCAGGGCGTTGCCAGGGCGGGTTTTGCTCACTAAAATTAACCGATATTCTGCAAAATGAACTAGGATTAAGCGAGGAAAAAATATGGAGCTGTTAATAATTGGCGGCGGCCCAGCGGGACTTTCCGCCGCTATCAAGGCGAAAGAGCAGGGCTTAGCCGAGGTTTGTATATTAGAACGCAACAGCCACATGGGCGGCATTCTTAACCAATGTATTCATCACGGTTTTGGCTTACATATATTTGACGAAGAACTAACAGGCCCAGAATACGCCCAACGCCTTATAGACCGTGCCTTGGATTTGGGCGTTACTTTTATGAACAACACAATGGTAACGGATTTAGACGAAAACCGCTTGGTTACTTACGTTTCGCCCAATGGCGCGAAACAAGTACAGGCAAACGCCGTTATTTTGGGAATGGGCTGCCGCGAGCGTACTCGGGGTGCGTTGCGTATACCAGGTTTTCGCGGGCGTGGCATATTTTCGGCGGGAACGGCGCAGGCGCTGGTTAATATGCGGGGTTTTGTGCCAGGCAAACGGGTTGTAATTCTCGGCTCTGGCGATATTGGGCTTATAATGGCGCGCCGCATGAGTCTGGAGGGTGCTGAAGTTTTGGGCGTTTACGAACTCAACGATTTTTCTTCTGGGCTAAAACGCAACATTGTGCAATGTTTGGACGATTATAATATCCCGCTGTATTTATCCCATACTGTAACCCGCATTGTGGGCGAAAATTACAAGCTAACGGGCGTTTACGTTGCCCCCGTGGAAGAGTTTCGTACGCCGATTTACTCCCAAGAGGAGTTTATCCCTTGCGATACGCTACTTTTGTCGGTTGGGCTTATCCCAGAAAACGAACTGTCCAAAAAAGCGGGCGTTCAGCTTTCGCCGATAACGGGCGGTGCGGTCGTTAATAGCGATTTGTCCACCAATATCGAGGGGATTTTTTCCTGCGGAAACGTTCTGCACGTCCACGATTTAGCCGACGATGTAACGCTAGAGGCATACAGAGCGGGTGCGGCGGCGGTTGATTTTATTAAAAATGGCACAAAAATATCCCAAGCCAGCAAAATAGCGGTAAAAGCGGGGAACGGCGTTAGCTACGTTTCGCCAAACTTTGTGCAACCAAACCAAGATGTAGAGTTGCTTTTCCGCAGTAAAGATGTGTATCGCAGGGCAACAACAACCGTAAAAGACGGCGAAACCGTGATAAAAACGGTAAAACGCCGAGTTGTCGCTCCAGGCGAAATGGAAAAGGTTAAAATTAACACGGGCAGCATGAGAAGTTGCGTTGTGTCTATAGAGGGCAGTTAAAAAATGTCAAAAAAGGCCAAAAAGAGCCAAAAAAGAAAGCTAGGTGCATAATGGAAAATTTCACATTTTCATTGGAAAAAGGAATGCAAAACCTGTCAAGCACAGGAGGATTTTTAACGGTAAAAAATACCGAAAACACAGTAAACACCATGACAATATCGTGGGGGTTTGTAGGGTTTATGTGGACAAAGCCGCATTTTATAACGGTTGTGCGTCCGCAACGCTACACAAAGGACGTATTGGACGTATCGGCGGATAGTTTTACAATCAGCATACCCTTTGACGGCAAGCTAAAGGAAGAACTAAGCATTTGCGGCACAAAATCGGGCAGAGACATAGCCAAAAACGAAATTGTTACCTTTATAGATGCAAAAACCGTTGCAAGCCCAATAATACAAGGCTGCGATTTATACTACGAATGCAAAATTAACCTAACTCAACAGCTAGAGGGCAGTTTAATGCCCCCGTTTGTTAGGCAATTTTATGAAAAGGATTTTCATTATTTGTATTTTGGCGAGATTGTGGAGTGTTATAGTTGAAGATTACGAATGTCAGCTAGTAGTTGGGTTTATTGTAGGGGTGACACGGCATCTGCGTATACTTAAGCTAAAATCGGAGGGGCAAACGGGCGACCGAGGACGGTCGCCCGTCCGTCTAATCCCCAATGGTTCAATAAAAGTGTACGCCGGTGGGGCGACACGAGAAAACGGTCGCCCCTACAATACAGCCTAAGTTAATGATAGTGAAATTTTTTTCCGCCCCAAGTTACAGCAATATTTTCAGCCGCCCCAAACTGGGAAATCGTCGCCGTTGCCGTCATTGCCGCCCCAAACTGGGAAATCGTCGTCGCCGTTGCTGTCATTGCCGCCCCAAACTGGGAAATCGTCGTCGCCGTTGCTGTTATCGCCGCCCCAAACTGGGAAATCGCCGTCGTCGCCGCTATCGCCGCCCCAAACTGGGAAGTCGTCATCATCGCCGCCGCCAAGTTCAGGATAATCTGGCTCTTCTGGCTCGTATGGTTCTTCTGGTTCTTCTGGCTCTTCTGGTATTGATGGTGGTGCTGTTCCCATAGGTTCGGGCGTTTGTGGTTCCGAGGTGTCAACATAATTATTTTGGTTGTTTTGCAGTTCTCTTTCTTCTATAAGCCTGTTTCGCCGTGCGGATTGCCAACGTTCACGGGCCTCTAGCATACTGCGGCTATTTGCCGAAGTTGCCGCAACGGAAGATTCTCCCAATAGCGGCGAAATTTGCTGCAATGTTTCCTCTGTAATAAAACCGCTGTTTGTCAGTAAATGCTGACTGTTGGTAGATATTTCCTGCAAAGTAAACTGGTCGAGTTCCTCTAAAAATATCTCGCTGATTGTTAAATTTCTTTCAATTTCAATCATAAAAACGCCGTCCACAAATTCCCCAGATATTTCTGGTTCATGTGAATTTTGCCAAACAGTTAATATTCGCCCTTCTCTTAATGTGCCAAACGGAGCGTCCAATCTTTCGGCGTTAAATGATACAACGCCGCCAATTTCGCCGCTACCTGCAAGCATTGCTATATATAGCGTGTTTTCCGCAAAATGCCCTATCGTAAATATCGCATCTTGGGCAGAAATGGCTACATCGCCAATTTGTACTTCCACAGCTAGGTCGGTTGCTTGTACAAAAATGTTGCCCTCCTGCAAAGTTACTGCAACTAAATCGTTTGCCAGAGCAAAACTAGCGGTACTGTTGTTGTCCATTTTCAGCAACGAAGAATCGCCGATATTTAAGTAAATATCAGTATCTGCACCCGTGATAAGTGTGTCGCCTGTGTTTATGCGGTTGTTTGCACGTGGCCTTGTGGCATTTGTTGTGTTGTTGCGGTATAAATCCGCATTTCTGCCGTCTATTCTATCGATGGTTATTCTAGCGGTGGCGGCATACACAGTTGGGGTAGCAAACGAAACCAGCATTATTGCGGATAATAATACCGCAAAAATTCCCCTTTTGTTCATTTTGTGAACCTCATTTCTTTTATGTATTTAGGCTTTTATATTTTGTGATAAAACAAGCCTATTATGTTGCCTCGTAGTTTACTACTCGGAACAACAATCTATTATCGCATATTTTTGGAAAAATGTCAAGTGATTTTATAATAATTTTTTTACAACACAGTTTTGAAGTTACTTTGCCACACCCCCCAAAAAACCCAAAAATTAACTAAAGAAATTTCCCCAAACTGCCGATATAAATATGTAATTAATTTATTGATTAATTTAGTTTTCAGGAGGATTTTTTATGAACTTAAACACCAGTTTTAATATGACAAGAGTCAATAACAACGCCAGCATGGTAGGTTTATTGTCTACTACTAGCCGCAGTAGCAACACGGCGGGTTCTGGCGGACTTTTTGGTGCTAATAATGCCAATACATCGGCTAATTTTAGGAATATGCTACTGTCTTTGCGGCAAAATGCCGATATGATGGTCGCCTCGCTTAACAATATGCGTGGCTTGGGCAGAGATGCCGATTCGCCATTTGGCATGATATTGGCGGAATCTAGCGATACCGATATTTTAAGTATACAAGAAGTGGATTCTAATAGGCTGCGTAACGCCAATATTGGCAATATGTCGGTGGAAGTTTTGCAGCTGGCAACGGCACAACGCAACGAGGGCAGAGCCTTTAACACTAGCACTTTGGCTACCTCTGCTGGCTTTAGTGCGGGTGCTAATACGATTTCGCTGAATATGAACGGGCGGCAATTTGACTTTAACTTCAACGTTTCTTCCACTGATACCGTGCAAACGGTGCAACAACGCATAGCTACTGCGGTAAACTCCCGTGATTTGGGCGTTACTGCAACCGTTAGCCGTGATAACGCCGCTGGCACAACATCGTTAGTGTTCCAATCGTCCGAGACGGGCGTGGCAAACAGCGGACAACCCAACTTTACCGTAAGCGGCACGGGCAACGTGGCAAACACTTTGGGCGTAAACAACATAACCCAACAAGCCCAAAACGCCCAATTTAGGGTAAACCGTGGCTTTACAGGTACTGTGCAAACCTCCCGAACAAACGAGGTAAACATAGGATCTGGCATAACTGCCCAATTAGAGGGCGTAGGCACAGTTGACATTACGCAAGGTCGCAACGAAACCCGCCAAATCAACGCTTTTAGACATATGGTAAACTCGTTTAACAACCTGCTTACAGCGGCACGGTCAGGCGCAAGCAACGGCAGACTGCAACAAGAGTTATCCAATTTAGCACGTTCTTCGGGCGTTTCGCTTAACCGATTGGGCATTTCTACTGGACGGGACGGCTTTATGCAGATAGACGAGGACAGAATGGCAGCCGCCGCCGAAAATGGCGACCTGGAGCGTTTTGTCAACCGTGATAGAGTTGGCAGTAATTCTGGTTTTATGAACCGTTTAGCCCGTATTTCTGGCGATGCGGCACGTAACCCAGGTTCGTTTGTGCAAACGGAAAACCCGTTTAATAACTCTATGTTCAACTTTAACGCACGGCAAACCGCACAACTTAGCCAATTAATGAATATTGGAATGCTGTTTGACGGCACAATGTAGTTAAATGTGGATAATGCGATAAAATTGACTATTATGAAAAAAAATCGGGCAAGGGCAATCCTTGCGGTTGCCCTGCTCTTGCGTATATTTCAGCTTTAATTGGGGTCTTCCCGCAAAATTTGCAAAATTACAAAATTTACAACAAAATATTTTTGTGATATAATTGGTACAATGAAAAAAGTTTTGCTTTTGTAATTCAGCACAAAAACACGGCAAATTTGCCAAATTACAGCTGGCAAACTTTTGTAAACCAATAAAATCATAAAGGAGAAGATTATGGCAGTAGCAGCAAAAAAGAAAAAAGCTCCGAAAGAGGACGGTTCGCTCTCCTCCAAGGAAGAGGCGCTATCTAGCGCGTTATCGCAGATAGAAAAGGCACACGGCAAAGGTGCAATAATAAAAATGGGCGAAATGGCTAATATGGATATTCCTGTGGTTACAACGGGAATTATCAGCATTGATGCCGCTCTTGGCGTGGGCGGAATGCCCCGTGGGCGTATCGTTGAAATTTATGGCCCAGAATCCTCGGGCAAAACCACGCTTGCCCTGCACGTTGTCGCAGAGGTGCAAAAATTGGGCGGTGTCGCAAGTTACGTCGATGCCGAACACGCCCTTGACCCAAGTTATGCAAAAAAATTGGGCGTAAACATTGACGAACTCTACATATCCCAGCCAGATAACGGCGAACAAGCCCTGGAAATTTGCGAATCGTTGGTGCGTTCTTTCGCAATCGATATTGTTGTGGTGGATTCTGTGGCGGCACTTGTGCCGAAAGCCGAAATTGAGGGCGAAATGGGACAAAGCCACGTGGGAGTTCAGGCGCGGCTTATGTCGCAAGCGTTGCGCAAGCTGGCTGGCGTGGCGGCTCGGTCGCAGTGCATCGTTATCTTTATTAACCAGTTGCGCGATAAAATCGGCGTTATGTACGGCAGCCCCGAAACCACAACGGGCGGTCGGGCGCTGAAATTCTATTCGTCCGTTCGCATAGATATACGCCGTGCCGAGGCGATAAAAACAGGCGACGTGCTGATTGGCAACCGCACAAAAATCAAAATTACCAAAAACAAAGTTGCACCGCCGTTTAAGGCCTGCGAAGTTGACGTTATGTACGGCGAGGGAATTTCTAAATTTGGCGATATGCTGGACATCGGTGCATCGTTGGATATTGTGCAAAAAAGCGGCTCGTGGTTTTCGTACGGGGACACTCGGCTGGGGCAAGGCAGAGAAAACGCCAAAAATTACATCAAAGAAAACCCCGCCCTGGCACACGAAATAGAAAACGCCGCCCGTAAGCACTACGGCATGAAAGAACTTGAAGAACTAGCCCAAGCGGACAACTTTACACCCGCCGATCCTAGCCTAGCAGAGCAGTTTGACAAGGATCTGGACGTGGAAGAACTGATAGATGATGATTTATTAACAGATGATACCCTTGTTTAGGAGGATTTTATTTTGCTAAATAAAAATTATTATGCTTTTGGTGATATTAAAATTTTTGCCTGCAACGCTAATCCGCCGCTGGGCGAGGCGATTGCATCTTATTTAGACAGCCCGTTGGGCGATTCCACCGTTGTCCGTTTTGCGGACGGCGAAACTTACGTCCGTTTTGACGAAACCGTCCGTGGGCTTGACGTTTTCATTATTCAGCCCACCTCTTATCCCGTAAATGATAATTTAATGGAACTGCTGATTATGACGGACGCTCTGCGGCGGGCTTCGGCGGGGCGTATAACGGCGGTTGTTCCCTATTTTGGCTATGCGCGGCAAGACCGCAAAGACCGCTCACACGCACCGATAAGTGCCAAGTTGGTCGCCAACTTGATAACCTCGGCGGGTGCGGACAGAGTGCTTTCCATGGATTTACACGCACCGCAAATACAGGGTTTTTTTGATATTCCTGTTGACCATTTGCGCGGTACAAATATTTTTGTGGATTATTTTCGCAAGCACTTAAGCAAATTGGGCGATTTTATGGCAGTTTCGCCAGATATGGGTTCGGTTGCGAGGGTGCGTAATTTTGCCGAGCAGATAAATTTGCCGCTGGCGATAGTTGACAAACGCCGCCCACGCCCAGATGTTTCCGAGATAACCAACATTATCGGCGGCGAGGACATAAAGGGCAAAAACGTGATTTTGCTGGACGACATTATCGCAACGGGCGGCTCATTAATAAATGCCGCAACGGCGGTAAAAAATTTGGGTGCAAAGGCGGTTTTTGCTTGCGTAACCCATGCGGTACTTTCGGAAAACGCCCAGGAAAAAATCGAGGGTTCTAGTTTGGACAAACTGCTGGTGCTAGATACAATAAACGTGCCAATTTACAAGCGTCCCCAAAACATGGAAATTTTGTCAGTTGCGGAATATTTCGCCGCCGCCATTGAGTGTATTCACAAGGGTACGCCAATATCGGCATTGTTTGACCAAGGGTTACTTTAATGTTTTTCCGCAGACGACCGCCCGAGGAATGCACCACGATAGTTGTCGGGCTAGGCAACCCAGAAGAGCGTTACAAAGGCACACGGCACAACGTGGGCTTTGAAACGATTGACAAGTTGGCATTTGACCACAATATCAAGGTAAACAGGGCAAAACACCGAGGTGTTATGGGATTTGGCTTAATATCCGAAAAAAAAATTGCGTTACTACAGCCGCTAACCTACATGAACCGTAGCGGCGAGTGCATAAAAGCCGTGTTGAACTTTTACAAGCTAACGCCAGCCAACGTGCTGGTTATATGCGATGATGTTAATCTACCGCTGGGCAGTATTCGTGTGCGAGAACGTGGCAGCGCGGGCGGGCAGAATGGCTTAAAAAACATTATCGAACTGCTAGGCACCCAAGATTTCGCCCGTATAAGAATCGGCGTAGGTCCAAAGCCCGAACAATGGGCGTTATACGATTTTGTGCTAAGCCGCTTTAAGCCAGAAGAACACACCGCCATGATAGACGGCGTTACCAAGGCTGGCGATGCCGTTGCGGTATTTTTGGCAGACGGTGCGGAACGGGCTATGAATCGGTTTAATGGGAAAAGTTGAGAGTGTGGCGAAAATATGAAAAATATAAAAAGGTGCTTTGCGGTTGCGGAGTGCCTTTTTTGGGGGGTGGAAAACTCAATTTATTTATAGGGGGACGGGCGACCGACCCATCTGCCTGTCGCCCACAATTTCAACTCTCCCACTACTTAACATTCCGACTCCCAGGTTTAACAATAGGCTCTCCAGCCTTGCAAAGCGGACATTCCTCTGCTGTATAGGAAATAATTTTTTTGGAATACGCCGAAACCAATTTTGCACCCAAATCAATTTCGCCGCCCGTGCGATCTACTATTGATGCTGTGCCTAGCAAGGTTGCGTTGTTTTGGCGGATTATTTCTATTATTTCTAAAATGCTGCCGCCTGTTGTTATCGTGTCTTCGGCGGCGATAACTTTTGCCCCTTGCGGAATCTCAAAACCGCGCCGCAGGGTCATTTTGCCGTCTTGGCGTTCGGCGAATATTGCCTTTGCGCCTAGCTGCCGTGCTAGTTCGTAGCCAAAAACTATTGCGCCAACGGCGGGTGCTACTACTATGTCAACCTGTTCGTTTGCGAAACCCTCGGCAATCGTTTTGGCGATAAGTTCCATGTGCTTGGGATATTGCTGTACTTTGGCACATTGCATATAAATATCTCCGTGTCTGCCCGATGTTAGCAAAAAATGCCCGTGCAAAATTGCCTCGCAATCGGTTAAAATTTGCTCTATTTGTGGGTTATTTTGGGATTTACTCATTATACTACCCCTCTCATTTCGTTTATATTTTTTATATTTTGACTTTGCATAAAGTCCGCTATTTCGGCGATTATTTCGGTTGTGGCGGTCGGATTAATAAAATTTGCCGTGCCGACAGCAACCGCCGTTGCACCCGCCATTATAAACTCAATGGCATCTTCGCCCGTCATAATGCCGCCCATTCCAATAATGGGAATTTTCACGTTTTTGTACACTTGGTAAACCATTCTTACCGCAACGGGCTTTATTGCTGGCCCAGACAACCCGCCAAAAACGTTAGCCAGCACAGGTTTGCGGCTGTATATATCTATCTTTGTGCCGACAAGCGTGTTTATTAGCGAAACGCCGTCCGCGCCGCCCGCCTCGACTGCTTTTGCAATAGCGACAATATCGGTTACATTTGGGCTTAACTTAACAATCAGCGGGGCTTTTAAGTATGGTTTAACGGCGGCGGTTACTTTTTCGGCGGTTGCGGGGTCTGTTCCAAACGACATTCCGCCTTTTTCAATGTTGGGACAAGATATATTCAACTCGAACAAGTCAACGCCCGAAACGCCGCTAAAATCCTGTGCAACGGCGATGTATTCGTCCAAAGAATGACCGCACAAATTTACGATAACTTTTGTGTCGTATTGCCGCAAAAAGGGCAAATCTTCCGCTATAAATGCGGCGGCACCAGGGTTTTGCAAGCCAACGCTGTTTAGCATTCCGCCGTAAGTTTCGGCGACGCGCGGCGGCGGGTTGCCCGTCCATGGCTCGTGAGATACGCCTTTTACGGTTATTCCGCCCAATTCGTTAAGATTAACAAATTTGCTATATTCTTTTCCGCTGCCAAACGTGCCAGATGCCGTTATTACGGGGTTTTTCAGCACAACACCCGCAATATTTACTGCCAAATCTTTTTTGTCCACCTAAAACACCACCTTATCACTATCAAAAACAGGGCCATCGCAGCATATTTTCACATATCCGCTGGTGGTATTTGCAACGCAGCACACGCAAGCGCCCACGCCGCAAGCCATTCGCTCCTCCAACGAAACCTGGAGCGGGATATTTTTTTGTTTGGCGTATTCACAAAGTGCTTGCAGCATGGGTTTTGGGCCGCAAGCGTAAATTTCGTCATATTGTTGTGCATAATTATTCAATAAAGTTAGCACGTTGCCATTTTTGGGATAAACGTTCCCGCTGGCGTTTTGAAAGGCGTTAAGAGCGTCCACGTTTTCGGAGACTATGTACAGGTTTGCATTTGTGAACATTGTCGTCAAAAAATGCGTATCCTTAAAGCCTAAAAACACGTCAATTTCGGTGTTTGGCGATGTCTCCTGCAAGGTATCGTATAAAAATACCATTGGTGGTATTCCTACTCCGCCGCCCACCAACGCCACTTTTTTATGGGATTTTGCACTAAAGTTATTGCCCAGCGGAGCCATTATCGGCAAGTTGTCGCCCTGTTTTAAGGTTGACAAATATCGAGTGCCGCCGCCGAAAACTTTGTAAACCAGCATAGTAATATTTTTTGTTTGGCGGCATATGCTAATCGGACGCGGCAACAGCGTTCCAGCATTTTGCGGATAAAGCATAACAAACTGCCCAGGTTTGCCCACACTAAAATTGGGCGTTTGCAATATCATCTCAAAAACCCTAGGTGCTATTTCTTGGTTGCTCAAAACCGCAACAGTTTCGTGGTTCATGTTTGAAAAACCCTTTCTTTGTTAGACTTGCTAAAACCGTGGGGCTCTGCCCCACACCCCGCAAGGAGCGCGCCCCTCCCGCCTGCCGGCGGGCAGGTGACCCGCTAAAATTTTCAATGTTTTTTAGTGTTAAGTTGATGCTGTGGTGGTTAAATTTACGGTGGTTTTCCCGTCCGCCTTGCCGAGTGGGCAGGTAGGGGCGGATATTATCCGCCCGAAAGCCACAATTAGCAGATAATATCCCATTCCTAAAATGCCCTACGAAAACTCAAAAAATATGCACAATTTCCGTTTAACATTCTTAAAAAAATTAGCGGGTCACCTGCCCGCCGGCAGGCGGGAGGGGCGCGCTCCTTGCGGGGTCCAGGGGCAGCGCCCTTGGCGGGGTGTGGGGCAGCGCCCCACGGGTTTGAACTTATTTACCCTCAAAAAATCAGGCCCACTTTTTT
>JGI24700J35501_10930261_pt1 | contig 12530 bp, 9 predicted proteins | sample TergutTh196P1_FD_35501 | JGI IMG/M metagenome (IMG submission 35501) | reverse complement strand
TACTTTTTGTTCCTCCATAAAGGCAAGGAAACATGAAGAAAGATAGCAGCCCAGAATCTCAGTGCAGAAAGGCATGGAATGTCAATACAGTTTACTATAACAGTTTTGTATTAATCTTTGACTGATATCAGCCTTTCGTAATACATAACTAATGGGAACTTTGAACTCCAGAATTCTTCTGTTCATACTGTATATCCATTATATTTAAAACGTTTTCAGGTTGTAATACATGAACATTCTACACTCTCTTTTATCACGAGTTTGCCACCTAATGTATCCACCAAAATTTGGGCTTGTTCATACATTTGTTGTATAGCTACCTACTCTGGTTTATTTTCCAACACCCACACACACAAACTCAAACTGACATATCCTCTTATGTCTGAATTATAATATATCAGTCTCAATTCACACCATGTCACTGGAGGTTACCTTCATTACCTTAATCTTACCAACTGGGAAAAGGGAATTCTGAATCCCTGGTGGCAGGATTTAAAACCAGAGATAATGGTATTATTGTTTTTAAAAAAGTGATGCTCAGCTGATTGGACTCCCTGTATGTGCAACTGCAAAAATTCAGTGCAAAGCTGGCAAAGCTTAATACTTGTGCACTCCTGTGGTTTGTTGTCACATCAGCTTCCAGGATACCATTTATAATCACATTCACTTGTACTCTTCTCACAATTTATGGCTTACCAAAAAATGTTATAAAATACAGCATGAGTTGTCTATTTCTTTTAAAGAAATGAGTTAGGACTTGTGTTTCAAATCGTTACTATTAACTACTAATGTCATAATCTATGTGACTATACATAAAAACAACAAAATAAGAAATAGGAAGTCCACTGATTCTTCATATTGTTTACTGAGAGGGAAGGTAATCTCTTAGTTCCATCTCACACTGTAATGTTCACAATAACATAGAAATGTGTGCAATGTTAGCTCAAAAGGAAATATGAACAGGTGAGTAGAAGATAGATAAGAAGCGAATATATTATAACAATAAATTTGTCAATATGGATCTGTTTCAGTAGTCACATTGTCTTGACTGATGCAGAGTTTAAAATGCTTATACATGCAGCACGTTATAAAACAAACACATAGGAAATACAGTTAGTGACATAATATACAACCCTTGTACTTTCACTATCTGAAACTCACCATTTCATGTTTATAAAAGGGGATAATGGTATAATCTGCACTTATAATCCAAGCAGAAAGGCCAGGAAATAAGATTTATTTTAAGCCAATTTGATATTCATACCAAACCCTTTCCAACATTCCAAATTCAGGAATATGCTCAACTTACTTTCATATTCTGCAAGATACATTACTGCAAGCAACAATTTTAAAGTATCTTTCAGATGGATGTAACAAGATGCATAAAGAATTTTGACAGTAAAACTTCAGTTGGAAGATCAAAAGAGAGATGGGTAACACTGAAATATAATTGGAGAAAAAGGGTTTATGGTGCTGTGCATTGGAATTGTTACCCAGCTGTCTTAAAGAGGAGTTAGTGCTGGTGATGTTATTCTGAATATTTTAAGTAAAGCGGGATGTTTTACAAAGTGTTTCACATCTGTTACATGGTATTAATAATGTAACTTTTCTGCTCCATCAAATTATTTGGCTTACAGTAGCTTATAAAATAATCTAACCTATCAGCATTTCAGAAGGACAAATTGCTTCAGAGAAACAGCCAAGAAATTAAAATGGCTTTGACGTTTATAACTGATTCCTAAAAGAGTATGCATTAAGTGAAATAGTATTAATGTAAAGAAAATATAATTTCTTATAACATTTTACATATCATGTAATGTTAATTGACAGTACATGACCATAAGCCATAGAGATTTGATCTGCATAATAGTTAGGCACTGAAGATGGCCTAAGATTCTAAGTTGAAATTGTAGTAAATAAATAATAGTGGTAAGTTAAGATGGATGTCACAATTAAAGAAAAAAAAAATGGGTTTATTTAACATTCAGACTTTTAATAATCTACAAAATTAGGAAATTAATGAACCTTATGTATTTAAACACCAAGGATTATATTTTACTGAAATTTTTGTGGGACTATCATATACTTTATACAGACAGACAGACACTGTGAAATTTAAAATAATTTTTCTAACTTAAAATAAAATAACAGAATTATTATGAAACTTTGTGAATATCAAGCTCAGTCAATTATTATGTAAAAGTGAGCACCTTAACACAAGACTGTTATGAGATGGCTGCTGGAATGCTAAGACTGCCAAAAAACTAACAAAATATAAACTGTAATGCATGAGGAGAAATATTTTAATGAACCACTTGTGAGACACTAAATCCTAACTTCCTGTTAACAGTAGTGTCAACTGTTGATATTTTGTGCCCACTGTTATTTCTTTAATTCCTACAGAAAGCAATACTTAGTGGAAACAAATAATTAATGTAAATGTATATTAAGCGATTTCCGTATATCAGGCAACATACGCTTCTCATTTCCTGGCCCTGTCACAGAGGTCAGGTGTAACACATCTTGATCAGCATCAGTTTTCTTCTGAAGCAGACAGAATGTGAAATCAGTTCACCTGAGTACCAGCTAATCGCAGTTTAGTCATCACAGGCCACTAAATGGTATACAAAAGATGTTGGGTTCTTCATTTGCCTTGTCTTCATCTTCTTTTGTACCATTATTTTATAATTATCATCATTATCATTGTTATAATGACCTAAATCTTGAACATTTCGTATACATCAGATTTTCTTCAGTTCACTAAAACTGGGAAATATTTCTGTTACTTCATATTTGGCGAACCGACTAGTATAGATTCACAAGCTATGTGTAAAAAATACGTGTTGTCTGTCTTCTTTCATTAATTCTTTCTTACTGAAGTGTTTTTAAAACTAACTTTGTAATTTCATTAAACATGTTTCCTTTTAAATACATTTTGACATAAAGGCATAAGAAGTCAAATACAACATTTTTCACACAACAGTCTTGAAAGAGAATTCACTGCAAAGTTTTTCTTCCTTCAATGTTCTCAACATTATATCATTTTTATACAAATTACCCTTTGTACAGGAAGTGGCTGCTCACAAGAATGGTAATAATTTAATTAAAATTACGCTGTATATACAACTCCCAGTATCTATTAGTTACAAGTGCATTGTTTCAATCAAGTAACTATCTTAAACTTAACTGAAGCAGCAAGTTCAAGAACATCCATAATGTCAATGTTTATATTCCATGTCAATGGTAAAAAAGTATACAGCTCAACTGTTCACTCATTTGCAAGAAGGCATAATGTCTAATGCATGACAGTTCCTCTGTTCCTAAAAAGCTGTCACATTTGAAAATCAGTAAGCTGAGTCTCATTATCATAAAGCACTGTCATTAGATTAACGTGATTACTAGTCAGAAATCCACATAAACTGTTACCTGGACACAGACAATTTAAATCCATATATATATAGATTGGCACTGCAGCACATAACATGTAGTGTGTGGTCACACTTAGGCTTCTTTCTGTGGCCTGGATCTGATATCTAATTTTGGCTTTCAGTGTTTCAGCTTTATGACCATACCTTCTTCATTACTGTGAAACCTACATACTGATGGGCTCAATACATCATCCTTCCTATTCTTGTAATAAAAGCCAATGAGATGAGCTACTTCTCAAATTTATTTTGGTAAAGAACTCTACATGTTTTGGACAGATCTACTGCCCAAAACAAGTAGAGTTCTTTACCAAAATAAATTTGAGAAATAGTGCATCTCATTGGATTTTATTATAAGAATATATCATGACGCATGGTCCTCTGAATGTCAAATACATCATCCTTCCTGTTCGCTCAACTTGAAGATGCAGACTGCAATGTGTGCTGAAATGTCAGAACAATTCAAAAATAAAATGCAGGTAAATCCTGAAAGCCAAAAGTATGCATCAAATATTGTACCATTTACTAGAGAATGTGGAGTAGTGTTTGGATGTTTAAATAATATGTCATGCCTTCTTGCACATATGTCAGAAACTATTACAAAGCTACTGAAGGTGGGATGGCATAGTCAGTACAGTGCCTAGGCTACAGGCAGCAAAAGCAAGGAATCATGGTTCAATCTCTGGCAGAGGCAAGGGGTTTTCTCTCATTCAAAGCATCCTGAAAGCTTCGAGGTGCACCCAGCCTCCTCTGCAATGGGTACTAGGGGCACTTTCTTGGTGGGTTATGCGGCCGGAATGTGAAGCTGACCACTCACCTCTCTCTACTGCCATGGTTAAGAATGAGTAGAACTACACATACACTCCTCAATATGCCTTTGTGGTATGCAGAAGGGCAACTTTACTTTACTTTTTTGAAAGGTCACTAACATGAATTAACATAGCATGATACTCTGTTTCACGTAAACTATGCATCAAACCATACTTAAACTTTCTGAGCTTAAAAAGTTTTCACATCTATATTCCTTCGATCGCACACACTGTATTGTAGGGTGAAAGCAACCCTGAACTGCAAAAACAAAGAAAATTATGTGGTCACAATACTCAGGTATGTCAACGGTACACTGTATTATTTGCCCAAAAGATGCAAGCAGCCACTAACTGTAGAATTTAAAGAAGCACAAATACTTTAACCCAGTTCATTCTTCTCAATGCTCTTACAGCATTCATGCAGCGTAACAAAGTCGAACACGTTTAGTTACATTGTGCATCAAATGTTTCCGAATCAGGGCTCCCATAGCCACTCGACCCATCGTCTCTCAATTGGTGACCAGCACCTCCACTGTTGCCACCACCACTCACTGGTGCAACAAGCATTGATGTCTTGTCATTGGGAAAGAATGAAGTTGGTGTCACCTGGTGGTGGTGATGGTGGTGGTGGTGATGATGGTGGTGATATTGTTGATGAAAGAGGCGTGGATTTTCATAGTTGATGCTTAAATTGTCTCCTGCTGGCTGGAAGAATGTGAAGCTATTAGTTAGACATGAGACAAATATAAACACACACATACAGTGACAGAAATGGCTGAATGGAAGTTTCATTCCAATTAAAGGAGTTAATCATTTAAAAATCTGTGTATTATGATCCAAGGTTTTTTACTTAAATGCTGGATCATAATACCCCAATTTGTACAGTAAATAGCAATTCCACTACAGGCCTGGACAGGCCCTGAGGGTTCCAGGAGGTTGAGGCTCCCAGATTGCAAGACAATCAGCACATGAAGGTGGTAAGGTTGTCAACCTTGTGCACCGGCCACCTTGAACCCCAGGAAATATTCCTGGTATTCCTTTCTGTTAGAAGCTGAGTCAACCTCATGGCCATAGTGCGGCCGAAGGATTATGTCAGTGAAAAAGTCCAATTAAACCATCAGAAATCGAACCTGCGACCTTCTGGCTTGTAGCGCAGTGCCTGAACCAACTGTGCCACCGCGTGCCCCCAATTTGTGCAGTAAGCAAAATGAAAAAGCAGTCATGAATGATACTGTATTCTGGCATATGACGCTGTGTAGTTTGGCAGATAGGTACAAAAGTTTTGGATGATCATGCTGCCTTTATCTTATACCCTGAGGACACTTTGGTTTTCTAATGTTAGTAGAACAAGCCCTGTTCGCTATATATGTAAAGTTTAGTTACGGTGATACTGCTGTTATTCATTTTTCTGTGTTTTTTCCATTAAACATATTTGCAGTTACAAAAAGTAAGATTGATAAGTTGTCCAAGTTTGAAATCAGGCATATTTTTACCTTCTAAGAGAGCCATCACATAAAGAAAATTTTAGATCAGACATACTCATGTTTGATAACACATTCCACACCTTTAAAATGGCAGGAGTTCAAGTTTTGTTGCATGACACACATTGTTCATATCCTGAACCACATATTACAGAACAGACTCTACATAAGTATGCAACTAATGCCATGGAGTAGAATCCTTCCTAACAAGATGATAATCACTCAGCTTGTGAATGAGCTCCCCCACCCTTTATTAAACTTGAAGATTCATTACTGCTAATCTTAATACTTCCATTTTTCATGTATTACAGAACTACACATACAAGTCCAGTGAAATGCACTAGACTCCAAATGAATTTCATTGGGCTAATATATGTAATTCATTCTACTGTATTCAAATAGTTAACAAAATGGTCTCTTCCCTTCAGGTTTTCCAAATAAAATTCTGTAGCTCTCCTTATCTCTTCAGTGCATCCTACATGCTCCGTCAATGTTATCCTCCTGTACTGAATTGCTTTAATAATATCCAGTGAAGAGTACAAACTGTCACATTCCAAACAATGTAACTTTTGTTGGCAGTACTCAGCACAGGAGTTATATAACACTTTCAACCATACTGGCTACTCTGCATGCTAACACTTAGCCTGTAAAATGTTGTACTTAAATAAAAAAAAGTGCTTTTAATTACATATGCCTGAAAATGCATGCCAACTGTGTCATTGTGGAATAAAAAGTAAGTCTCTACCAACACCTGAATTATCTGCATAATCCTGCAATGGCATTGCATGCTAGTATACAACATTAACAATACAATATTAAAAATTAAAATCTTATCTGACTAAAGCTGAAAAGTTTTAATGTTTTTCCATTCCTGCAGTCACAGTGGTGATATGACATGGATACATAAAAAGGTAAAAGGCAAAGTTATCCCTGTCCATTCCATAAAATCATATAGTGAGAGAGTAGGGGTATAGCTCCACTCAATCTCAACCCCAGCACTAGATGAAGGGGAATCATTGATAGATAAGAAGTAGTTTCTGCAGAACTGACAGTGACAGTAATTGTCCACCTTGACAGTGTTTTGCCATGCCACAGCTACAGGGAGATGTAGCAAAACTAGTGTAACAAGTTTTTTGTTTTTTGCACTGTGAATTGTGATACAATTATACAACCCAAACCAACAAAATGCACAGTTTTCTAAATTAATATTGAATTTCTGTTGTCTCCTACATGTTTTGAACCTCATGGGTTCATTCTCAGGGATACATTTGTATGTGGTATGTTTTATATGCATTGGTGTGAGCAGTCTGGTGCATAGGAGAGTGTGTCCTATCTGCCAGACTGCCCACACCGATGCACGTAAAACATACCATACTGCATATATGACTGTATCCCTGAGATGAACCCCAAGGTTTGAAACATGTAGGAGACAACAGAAATTAAATATTAATTTAGAAAATTGTGCATTTTGTTGGATTGTGTTGTATGATTTTACAAGATGGGTTCCTACTAAATTTCCAGACTGACATTTTCACACCTGGATGAACTTGTTGTTAATCAACAAAACGGATGTGGAGACCCTGTTGAAAGGTCTTCAGTTCAACATAACAACACCAACAGAATGTTTCTTCTGGCGGTTTGTTAGAGACAATATCAGTGCCCTCCACTGCTGATAACACTGGATGCACTTAAGACATGGATCACGCAGGCCTGTGTAAAAACTAACTGCAACATTATAAAAAAAAGTGACAAGAAGCTGCGTATAATTTTGACAGTGCTTGAGCCACAGGCATGAGTATGTATTCTTAAGATATGAGAAACAGTAATCAGACAAACAAATCTTATTCCCATATAAATAATAAATTCCACTGAATTATCTCAAAATATACAATTTCTTACCTGAACCTTGAAAGTGTTATTCATAATACAGTATTAAAGTCATGAAGATCACTTGTAGATACCAGTTGATATACATATATATATATATATATGTATATATATATATATATATTAATTTCCTTTTCTTAGAATTGTTTTCATTTCTTCGTGTAGTTTATTTGTACATGTAACTCACCTCCATCTACAGGAGGAGCTACATATTTGCTCTCCTTGTATGCCTTTATGATGCAGACAGGGGCAACTTTACCTGTAGTATACTTCAATGGGACATGGTTGTAGAGAAATATGAGAGGAAGAAAATAAATTTAAATGATTACTAAATATTGGGGATAGAAATATATTTAAACATAAATACTCTACTACTCAGAGATGATGGCATGTAGGAGTAGGGAGACAAATCTCAGGACCCTAAGGCATAACAACCAGTCAGATCATTGAAGTATTTATTTATTTATTCATTAATTTAAAACATATGGCTCACCTAACATATTTTGCATTGTGGCACTGCTCTTTACCACAGCTGCTTGCATTAAAGCAATTTTTGTTCCAAAAACCAAGACCACTGTTGGATCATCTAACACACCTTATTTGGGTCCAACGTGATTTTATCCTGTACCCAAAGTTATAAACTTCCTTAGAATGGCCTCATTTTGGGTTATTTAGAAAACTTTAGGACGATATGATACCAGTGTGTTTTTTTTCCCTTTAACATATGATTGCATACATGTACTCCTATATAGCACATATTTGGAAATGCTGCTGTGTATCTTTCCCTGAACATCCTTCCAGTGTGACTGTCATACTGCCCTGAGTGCTCTCATCAGGTAAGTTGGGAAACTTAAGAGTGGTTATCTTGTAATGGAGGCATCTGGCATGCACATGGATGATGTTAAGTCTTAATTTTAATTAAGTGTACTGTCTCCTGGGATGTGATGTCATATTGAGAGCTTTACTACACTGAAGATGCACAAAGCAGGTTCCTAAAAAATGTTGGTACCTATCTACAAAACCACACAACCCAATAACCCAGAAGACCATAACATTAAAATTCACCACTGTCAGAAACCCAAATCTAATTTGAACTTTAAATTGTTACTTCGAGGTGACAATTTAACTGTATTAGATCTGGGGTCCTCATAACCATGTTGCTGAAACATTTTCTGGGATGCTGTGCTGTGTTGACTGGTAAGTAGTTACCAACATTTCACTGGACTGTAGGATCAAAGGATCTCTTCTTGGACTGCTTGACCCTCAAGATTAAAGCTTTATGGTCGTCTGAAATGTCAGAAATGATTTACCAGTGAACATGGCATAACAACCTAGAACACTTGAATCTTCAGGAGTTTCACCCTTCATACAATATTGTTACCTGAGACACGTGACAGCTTTGGCAGTCCATAACTAGGGATAACATGTTGTACCACTAATAGTTTTCAATTATCTCTGATGTTTTTTTACTCATAATTTACAGAAGGCAACAGGGTGGTGTCCTGCAGTATTATTTACCTGTCTTGGGGCAGTTGTTTACTACTGCTGTACCTATTCTTTGATTTAAAATTGCATGTGTTAACAATGCATGAAAATGAAAGACCATAAGAGTCAAAATGAACATTGAAAAGGAAGGTCTCCTAAATGGTCACATAAGGTGTTCAACAAGACTGGCAATGATATGTGAAATGTAACACTGACGTGCATCTGTGTAACGACTGTCGCCATGGAAAAGCACCAAGTATTACATATTCTGAGTGTAGGTCTGTAGCATAAGTTATTCAGCATGCAAAGCATATGTGTCATATCAATTGTCATTTGTGGCCTGTCTGGCTCTGACAAATATTTTCCACATAATCTCAAAAAGGCATGATTTTCATAAAAAAGAGATGTTGAACACAAAATGTGTGTTTTGATTGTCTCCACAACTTTTCTCTGAAACATCTTTCATTCTAAGAAGAATTCAGTGATATTTTATCATAAATGTACATAGGTCTTCATGTAAAGTACCTGTTGTTTTTATCAGACGTTAATGAAACTTGAAACTTTTTGACACATTTCCAAAAAATCCTCAAATGTCAAATTCATGAAAATCTGTCCAATGAGAGCTTAGTTGTTCCATGTGGATGGGCAGACGGACAGACAGAGCCATGACGAAGTTAACAGTTGTTCTTCACAGTTTAGTGAATGTGTCTAAAAATGGTAGCAATTTATCGAGGACTAAAATATTCACAAAATCAGTGTTACGATAACATGGTATATGATACAAAATTATGACATCAACGTGATGTTTATGCTGTTATGACAATTCAGTTCTATGACAGATGAACTAATACAGTACACTGGAAGAGGAAGAGGGAATGGAAGTCATCTAAGAATTAATTAAGACTAATCAAATCACAAAGTTTAAGAAGAATGTTGATGGTGTGAAAATAATAAATGCTCATTTATTTATACTCAGGCCAGGGAAAGAAATCCTACGGTTAGCACATATGTCAGTACTGGAAGCTTTTCCTTTTCTCCAGCCCACTCTGGCCTATGTTACCCAGCCCAGTGTGCTTGTCACTAGAGAAAGTTATCACCATGAACATTTGTGTAAACAGAATGCCTAGATGACTGGAGTAAACTGCACAAAGTTTGTTGCCAGGGGAACATAACAGTTTCATCATGCAACTTATTTCTGTGACAGTATTTATTTCAGTATGAGGAGATTCATTCACCATATCTGCATACCTCCCACGGAACTGTAACCAAGAAAGGCAACATTGTGGGAATACAGCTGTTTATATTAACGAAGTTTATTGGTCAAATATTTCTTTGCTTTTATGTAACATGAAGGTTAATTTCTGTGTTCACACAAACAAGCCATTTTCCCCTATCCAAAGCCACTACAAACCAGTCAATTTCTTCACACCCTATTTTTCTAAGGTCCAGTACAATATTTTTGTTTCGAGTGATTTCCGCCCTACAAGATTTATGACTAATATTTTGTATGCATTTCTCATCGTTTACAGGCATGAAGCTCTTTATTACTTCTTTATGTACTCTACCTAAGTACCTGAACACTATAATCACGCAGGATATACCTGCTTCCTTCTTAATAATGTCCTCCTCCATTCAACCTCATATGATTCTACATTATACTGCAATGGGCTTCACTATTGTTGCCAACACTTTCCATCATTTTGGGTTCTTTCAGTACCACAATATTTCAAAATGTGGACCTGTTATAAAGGATCCTATGCAGGTGGGGAAATTTGAAACAGCTAGTCTCTCACTGGTCAGTTACAGAAACTAGTTCTTTTCTAATTTATTTAACTTGAATATGAAAACAGACCCACCTTTCAAACCACCATGATATTAAAAAACCTCTAGATGATAGACAGTTGAGCCAATTGAAGATCATTATTACATATTACCTGACCCTTAAACCTGTTACCACACATAGGTAAGTGTCACAGAAACAGTAAATTCAAGTAATCATGAATGAATTAAGTGCAGGTTTTGATAAGGTTTAGTACTGTGACAAGATGTGTACATTCTCCAGAAGAGATTTAATTCTGAAAATGTAAATATATAACTAATTAGAGCCTTCCTTATTCAGTGCATAGTCTAGGAAAGCCAAAACCCACCAAGTGCTGCTGTGATGATGATGATCATCATCATCATGATCATGATCATCATCCTCATCATCTAGATAATGTCTGACAGAATGAGTTCGTGTGCTTGAACTACTGTGTTTAAAGGTTTCTGGTAAAGATGATGTGGCATCCTGCATGTGTGTTTGTATGTTAATGCTCAGGCCGTTTCGAGGTCTAGGGCATACCTGCAAATTACTGACTTGCCTTCGTATGTGCGCGAGGCTGCTGGGATTGTATGCCATGTTAGCAAAGACTAGTCGCTCCTCATAATCGTACTCACAGAGGATCTTGTTGTCACAAAGGTAGAACCGGTCTCCCACACAGAACCTGTAAAAATGCAATTGACAGTTATCACTTGGTTATGCTTCATCTGGACATATTCTCTGCTAACCTGAAGACCCTAGTTAACTGGAATCTATGTTGAACACATGTTGTTTTGATGCACTGTTCATGTAATTACGTACACTAATGTCAGAGCTGACATGTCAGTACGGACAGCCAAAATATAGTTTGTAGGCCAGATGTAGCCTCTAAGACACGTGTTGAGTAAGTGACTTAATATATGGGACATCTGTAATTGCAAATTCATCACTAGAGACTGAGTCTGAAGATGACAGAGGTGATTACAACACCAGTCCACAGCTGAGACAAGCCTCTCAACATCCATCAGACCAGCCCAATACACACCACAGTTGTAGGTTTCCAGTTTTATTAAAATCAACACAACAAATTACAATGTATTTCACCAATTTAAATATATTTCATAAATTAAAAGAAGATTATGGTGGGGAAAAGCTCACAATGTTTAGTTTGCATCTTATGTCTTCCTGTCTCAAATTTAAGAATGTAAAGATTAAAATATATACTAATTTTATCTGTTTTTTTCATGGATGATGGACGTTGTTTATCATCTTGATAGAAGAATACAAACTAAGGGTGTTTGAGAACATAGTGATGAGGGGAATATTTGTATCTATTAGGAATGCAGTGACAGGAGAATGGGAAATAAACACACAAGGAAAATTTGATCTTAGACAACCCGATGTGTTACAGTAATACCAAAAAATAAAAATAAGTAGTACGCCGAACACATCAATTTTATTGTTGATAGGAGTAGGCTATATGTTTCGACCCTTATAGGGTCATCATCAGGCCTTCTACCGGAACAAGTCTTTAAAATACTGCATAAATTACTGGGATCCCATTAATGTTTACAAATACTATGGTGGCCATACCACGTCTATGTGAGGTTGTACACCTAAAAAACTCTCATTAAAATCGTACACT
>JGI24700J35501_10930262_pt1 | contig 12536 bp, 18 predicted proteins | sample TergutTh196P1_FD_35501 | JGI IMG/M metagenome (IMG submission 35501) | reverse complement strand
GTTTAATGCTCACACAATATGTGTGGTACAGCAGACAGTTTAATGCTCACACAATATGTGTGGTACAGCAGACAGTTTAATGCTCACACAATATGAGTGGTACAGCAGACAGTTTAATGTTCACAAAATATGTCAGTACAGCAGACAGTTTAATGCTGACACAATATGTGTGGTACAGTAGACAGTTTAATTCTCACACAATATGTGTGGTACATCAGACAGTTTAATGCTAACAAAATACGTATAGTACAGCAGTAAGTTTAAGGCTGACACAATATGTCAGTACAGCAGAAAATTTAATGACCACACAATTTGTGCGGTACAGCAGAAAGATTAATTCGCACACAATATGTGTGGTACAGCACAAAGTTTAATGCTGACATATGTCAGTACAGCAGACAGTTTAATGACCACACAATATGTGCGGTACAACCGATAGTTTAATACTCACACAATATGTGTCGTACAGCAGAGTGTTTAATGCTCAACTAATATGTGTGGTACAACAGAGAGTTTAATGTTGACACAGTATATGTTGTACAGCATACTGTTTAATGCTGACACAATATGTCAATACAGCGGAGAGTTTAATGCTCACACAATATAGGTGGTACAGCAGAGAGTTTAATGCTCACACATTATGTGTAATACAGAAGAAATTTTAATTTTCACTCAATATGTGTTTTACAGCAGAATGTTTAATGCTCACACAATATGTGTGGTACAGCAGACAGTTTATTGCTGACACAATATGTCAGTACAGAACAGACAATTTAATGACCAAACAATATGTGCGGTACAGCAGACAGATTAATGCTGACATAAATGTATGGAACAGCATAGAGTTTAAATCTCACTATATATGTGTGGTACAGCAGACAGTTTAATGCTCAGCCAATTGTGTGATACACCAGAGAGTTTAATTCTCACACAATATATGTGGGACAGCAGACAGTTTAATGCTGACACAATATGTCAGTACAGAACAGACAATTTAATGACCACAAAATTTTTTGCGGTACAGCAGACAGTTTAATGCTCACATAAATGTATGGAACAGCGTACAGTTTAAATCTCACTATATAAGTGTGGTACAGCAGACAGTTTAATGCTCAGCCAATTGTGTGATACACCAGAGAGTTTAATTCTCACACAATATGTGTGGTACAGCAGACAGTTTAATGCTGACACAATATGTCAGTACAGAACAGTGAATTTAATGACCACAAAATTTGTGTGGTACAGCAGACAGATTAATGCTCACATAAATGTTAGGAACAGCAGAGAGTTTATATCTCACTATATATGTGTGTTACAGCAGACAGTTTAATGCTCAGCCAATATGTGTGATAAACCAGAGAGTTTAATGCTCACACAATATGTGTGGTAAAGCAGAGATTTTAATGTTGACACAGTATGTGTGGTACAGCATAAAGTTTAAAGCTGACACAATATGTCAGTACAGCAGAGAGTTTAATGCTCACACAACATAGGTGGTACAGCAGAGTGATTAATGCTCACGCTTTATGTGTGGTACAGCAGAAAGTTTAATGTTCACCCAATATGTGTTGTACAGCAGAGAGTTTCATGCTCACACAAATATCTGGTACAGCATACAGTTTAATGCTCACTCAATATGTGTGGTACAGCAGACAGTTTAATGTTCACACAATATGTGTGGTACAACAGACAACTTAATGCTCATACAATATGATTGAAACAGCAGACAGTTTAATGCTCACACAAAATGTACAGAAGAGCAGGCAGTTTATTGCTCACACAATATGCGTGATACAGCAGACAGTTTAATGCTTACACAAAATGTGAGGAACAGCAGACAGCTTAATGCTCACACAATATGTACGATACAGCAGACAGTTTAATGCTCACACAATATGTGCGGTACAGCAAACAGTTTAATACTCACACAATATATGTGATACAGCAGAAAGTTCAATGCTCACACATTATGTGTGGTACTGAAGGCAGTTTAATGCTGACACAATATGTCAGTCCAGCTAACAGTTTAATGACCACAAAATATATTCGGAACAGCAGACAACTTAATGCTCGCACAATAAGTGCGATACAGCTGACAGTTAAATGCTCACAGAATTTGTGTGTTACAGCAGACAGTTTAATGCGTACACAAAATTTGCGGAACAGCAGACAGCTTAATTCTCACACAATATGAGCGATACAGCAAACAGTTTATTGCTCACACAATATGTGCGGTACCACAGACAGTATAATGCTCACATAAATTTTGCAGAAAAAAGAGAGATTAATCATCACAAAAATGTGAGAAACAGCAGAAACTTTAATGCTCACACAAAATGAGAGGAACGGCAGACAGTTTAATGCTCAAATAATATGTGTGATTCAGCAGACAGTTTAATGCTCACTAAATATGTGCGATACAGCAGACCGTTTAATGCTCACACAAAATGTCTGGTAAAGCAGACAGTTTAAAAATCACACAATATGTGTGATACAGAAGACAGTTCAATCCTCACACAAAATGTGCGGATCTGCAGACAGTTTAATGCTCAAACAATATGTGTTGGACAGCAGAAAGTTTAATGCTCACACAATATGTGTGGTACAGCATACAGATTAATGTTCACAAAATATGTGTTATACAGCAGTCAGTTTAATACTCACACAATATGTGCGGTACAGCAGGCAGTTTTAGGCTGACACAATATTTCAGTACAGCAGTCAGTTTAATGACCACACAATATGTGCGGTACAGCAGAGAGATTAATGCTCAACCAATATGTGTGGTACAGCAGACAGTTTAATGCTCACACAATATGTGTTGTACAGCAGACAGTTTAATGCTGACAAAATATTTCAGTACAGCATACAGTTTAATGACCACACAATTTGTGCGGTACAGCAGACAGATTGAAGCTCACACAATATGTGATACCGCAGACAGTTTAATGCTCACACAAAATGTGCGGAACAGCCGACAGTTTAATTCTCACACAATATTTAGAGTACAGAAGACAGTTAAAACTCACACAATATGTGTGGTACAAAAGACATTTTAATGCTGACAAAATATGTCAGTCCAGCAAACAGTTTAATGAACACAAAATTTGTGCGGTACAGCAGACAGTTTAATGCTCACACAAAAAGAGTGGAACAGTAGACAGTTTAATGCTCACACAATATGTGCGATACAGCAGACAGTTTTATGCTCACAGAATATGTGTGGTACAGCAGACAGTTTAATGCTCACACAATATGTGCGGTACAGCATTCAGTTTAATGCTCACACAATATGTGTGGTACAGCAGAAAGTTTAATACTCACCCAATATGTGTAGTAGAGCAGACAGTTTAATACTCACACAAAATGTGCGGAACAGCATACAGAGTAATGTTGACACAATATGTGTGGTACAACAGACAGTTTAAAACTCACACAATACACGGCGTAAAGCAGACAGATTAATGCTCACGGAATATGTGCGGTACAGCAGACAGTTTAAACCCAAAAAATATGTGTGTTACAGCAGACAGTTTAACCCCTTACACGCCTAAGTAAATCCCATCTGCCATTTTCTAGCATTACTAGGAGTTTCAAATATAGTAGTCGTTACCAAGTTAAGGGTATATGCTCACAAAATATATGCATTAAGGCAGACTGTTTAAAGCTCACACAATCTGTGCGGGACATCAGACGGTTTAATGCCCACACAATATGTTCGGTAGAGCAGACAGATTAATGCTCACACAATATGTGCCGTACAGCGGAGAGTTTAATGTTCACAAATTATGTGTGCTACAGCAGACAGTTTTATACTCACACAATAAGTGCGTATTTCAGAAAGTTTAATGCTCACACAATACGTTCGGTACAGAATACAGTTTAATGCCAACAATATATGTGCCGTAAAGAAGACAGTTTAATGCCCACAAAATATATGTTGTACTGTAGAGAGTTTAATGCTCAAACAATATGTGCGGTACAGCTTACAGTTTAATGCCCACACAATATGTGCAGTACAGCAGACAGTTTAATACCCACACGATATGTCCTGTACAGCAGACAGTTTAATGCCCACAAAATATGATCGGTAAAACAGACAGTTTAAATCTCACATAATGTGTGCGCTAAAGCAGCAGATTAAAGTTCACATTATATGTGCGGTACAGCAGTCATTTTATTGCTTACCAAATATGTGTGGTACAGCAGACATTTTAATGTTCACACAATATGTGTGGTACAGCAGACAGATGAATGCCCACACAATATGTGCGGTAAAGCAGACAGGTAATGCTCACATAGTATGTGCGATAAAGCAGACACTTTAACGCTCACATAATATTTGCGGTACAAGAGAAATTTTAATCTCACCCAATATGTGTGAAAAATGAGACTTTTTAATGCTCACAAAATATGTGCTGTACTGCAGACAGTTTCATGCCCACACAATATGTCCAGTACAGCAGACAGTTTAATTCTCACATAATATGTGCTCTACAGTAGACAGTTTAATGCTCACACAATATGTGTGGTACAGCGGACAGTTTAATGTTCACACAATATGTGCGTTACAGTATATATTTTAATGCCCAAAAAATATGACCTGTACAGCAGACAGGTTAATGCCCACACAATATTTGCAGTGCAGCTGACAGTTTAAATCTCACAAAATATGTGTGGTACAGCAGACATTTTAATGCCCACGCAATATGTCCTCTACAGCAGACAGTTTAATGACCACTAAATATGTGCGGTACAGCAGACAGTTAAATGCTAACACAAAATGTGTGGAACAGCACACAGTTTAACGCTCAAACAATATGTGTGATACAGCAGAGTTTAATGCTCACACAAAATATGCGGAACAGCAGACAGTTTATATCTCACACAATATGTGCGGTACAGCAGACAGTTTAAAGCTCACACAATATGTGGGACACAGCAGAGAGTTAAATATTCACACAATATGTGTGGTACAGCAGACAGTATAATGCTGACAAAATATGTCAGGCTAGCAGACAGTTTAAAGACCACAAAATATGTGCGGTAAAGAAGACAGTTAAATGCTCACACAAATTGTGTGGAACAGCAGACATTTTAATCCTCAAACAATATGTGTGGTACAGAAGACAGTTTAATCCTCACACAAAATGTGCGGAACAGCAGAAAGTTTAATGCTCACACAATATGTATGGTAAAGCAGGAAGTTTAATGCTCAAACAATATGTGTGGTACAGCAGAGAGTTTAATGCTCAAACAATATGTGCAGTACAGCAGACAGTTTAATGCTCACACAATATGTGTGATACAGCAGAGAGTTTAATTCTGACACGAAATGTGCGGAATTGCACATAGTTTAATGTTCACACAATATGTGTAGTACAGCAGACATTTTAATGCTCACACAATATGTATAATACAGCAGAGAGTTTAATGTTCACACAATAAGTGTGGAACAGCAGACAGTATAATGCTGACACAATATGTCAGTAGAGCAGACAGTTTAATGAACACAAAATATGTGCGGTACAGCATACAGTTAAATGCTCACACAAAATGTGTGGAACAGCAGACAGTTTAATGCCCCATCAATATGTGTGATACAGCAGACAGTTTAATGCTCACACAATATGTGCGGTACAGTAGACAGTTCAAAGCTCACACAATATGTGTGATACAGCAGACAGATTAATGCTCACACGAAATGTGCGGAATTGCACAAAGTTTAATGTTCACACAATATGTGTGGTACAGCAGACAGTTTAATGCTCACACAATATGTGTAATACAACAGAGTGTTTAATCTTCACACAATAAGTGTGGTACAGCAGACAGTATAATGCTGACACAATATATCAGTACAGCAGACAGTTTAATGAACACAAAATATGTGCGGTACAGCAGACAGATAAAAGCTCACACAAAATGTGTGGAACAGCAGACATTTTAATGCCCAATCAATATGTGCGGAACAGCAGACAGTTTAATACTCACACATTATATGCGGTACATTAGACAGTTCAAAGCTCACACAATATGTGTAATACAGAAGACAGTTTAATGCTCACACAAAATGTGCGGAACAGAAGACAGTTTAATACTCACACAATATGTGCGGTACAGCAGACAGTTTAATGACCACACAATATGTGTGATACAGCAGACAGTTTAATCCTCATATAAAATGTGCGGAACCGCAGAAAGTTTAATGCTCAAATAATTTGTGCGGTACAGCATTCAGTTTAATACTCACACAAAATGTGTGGTACAGCACAGGGTTTAATGCTCACACAATTTGTGTGGTACAGCAGACAGCTTAATGCTCACCCATTATGTGCGGTACAGCAGACAGTTTAATGCTCAGACAAAATGTGCGGAACAGCATACGGAGTAATGCTCACACAATAAGTGTGGTACAGCAGACAGTTTATTACTCATACAATTCGTGGCGTACAGCAGACAGATTAATGCTCTCAGAATATGTGCGGTACAGCAGACAGTTTAATCCCCAAACAATATGTTCTGTACAGCAGACAGTTTAACACATTACACAACGAATTAAATCCCATCTGCCTTTTTCTAGCATTACTAGGATTTTCAAATATAGTGGTCGGTACCAAGTTAAGGGTTAAAGCTCACAAAATATATGCATTACAGCAGACAGTTTAAAGCTCACACAATTTGTGCGGTACAGCAAACCGTTTAATGCCCACACAATATATGCGGTAGAGCAGACAAATTAATGCTCACACAATATGTGTAGTACAGCAGACCGTTTAAAGCTCACAAATTATGTGTGCTACAGCAGACAGTTTAATACTCACACAATATGTGCATATAGCAGAAACTTTAATGCTTACACAATATGTTCGGTACAGAATACAGTTTAATGCCAACAATATATGTGCAGTACAGAAGACAGTTTAATTCCCACACAATATATGTTGTATAGCAGACAGATTAATGCCCAAACAATATTTATCAGTACAGCAGACAGTTTAATAAACACACGATATTTTCTGTATAGCAGAAAGTTTAATGCCCACAAAATATGAGCGGTAAAGCAAACTGTTTAAATCTCAAATAATATGTGCCGTACAGCAAACAGATTAAAGCTCACATAATATGTGCGGTACAGCAGACATTTTATTGCTCACATAATATGTTTGGTACAGCAGACAGTTTAATGCTCACACAATATGTGCGGTACAGCAGACAGATGAATGCACACACATTATGTGCGGTAAAGCAGACAATTAATGCTCACATAATATGTGCGATGAAGCAGACAGTTTAATGCTCACATAATATTTGCAGTAAAGCAGAAATTTTAATGCTCACACAATATGTGTGAAAATGAGACGTTTTAATGCTCACAAAATATGTGCTGTAAAGCAGACAGTTTAATGCCCACACAATATGTCCAGTACAGCAGAGTGTTTAATTCTCACATAATATGTGCGGTACATTAGACAGTTTAATGCTCACACAATATGTGTGGTACAGCGGAAAGTTTAATGTTCACACAATATGTGCGTTACAGTATACATTTTAATGCCCACACAATATGTCCTGTACAGCAGAGAGGTTAATGCCCAAAAAATATGGGTTGTACAGCAGACAGTTTAAATCTCACAAAATATGTGTTGTACAGCAGACATTTTAATGCCCACGCAAAATGTCCTCTACAGTAGACAGTTTAATGACCACAAAATATGTGCGGTACAGCAGACAGTTAAATGCTCACACAAAATGTATGGAACAGCAGACAGTTTAACGCTCAAACAATATGTGTGATACAGCAGAATTTATTGCTCACACAAAATGTGCAGAACAGCAGAGAGTTTAATTCTCACACAATAAGTGCGGTACAGCAGACAGTTTAAAGATCACACAAAATGTGGGATACAGCACAGGTTTAAATTTTCACAATATGTGTGGTACAGCAGACAGTATAATGCTGACACAATATGTCAGTACAGCAGACAGTTTAATGACCACAAAATATGTGCGGTACAGCAGACAGTTAATGCTCACACAAATTGTGTGTAACAGCAGACAGTTTAATGCTCAAACAATATTTGTGTTTCAGCAGACAGTTTAATCCTCACACAAAATGTGCGGAACAGAAGAAAATTTAATGCTCACACAATACGTATGGTACAGCAGACAGTTTAATGCTCACACAATATGTGTGGTACAGCAGAGAATTTAATGCTCAAACAATATGTGCAATACAGCAGACAGTTTAATGCTCATACAATTTGTGTGGTACAGCAGACAGTATAATGCTCACACAATATGTGTGATACAGCAGGCAGTTTAATGCTCACACAAAATGTGCGCTACAATAGACAGATTTATGCTCACACAATATGTGTGGAACAGCAGACATTTTAACCTTTTAAACCCTAACGAAACATATATATGTCGTAACGCACCGCTAACATCCAGACGTTCCATTTTATATATATATTCAACAAATATACGAACTGAATATTTTAAACATTTGCACACTCTCCGTTTTTCCTGTTCAAAATACCGTTTATTTTATAATGCTTCATTGTTTGGCTCCTGTATTATTTGCATTTAACATACGGGGTGTGCTAAAATTTAAAAGTAAAATTCAGGCTCCAAAAGTTTAATGCTGACACAATATGTCAATAGAGGAGACAGTTTAATGACCACACAATATGTGCGGTACAGCAGACAGATTAATGCTCACACAATATGTGTTTTACAGCAGACAGATTAATGCTCACACAATATGTGCGGTACAGCAGACAGTTTAATGTTGACACAATATGTGTGGTACAACAGACAGTTTAATGTTCACACAATATGTTTGTACAGCAGACAGTTTAATGCTCACACAATATGTGTTGTACATAGAGAGTGTAATGCTCACACAATATGTGTGGTACAGCAGAAAGATTAATGCTCAAACAATATGTGTGGTACAGCAGACATTTTAATGCTCACACAATATGTGATGTACAGCAGACAGTTTAATGCTCACACAATATGTGATGTACAGCAGACAGTTTAATGCTCACACAATATGTGATGTACAGCAGACAGTTTAAAGATCACACAAAATGTGGGATGCAGCAGAGGTTTAAATTTTCACATTATGTGTGTTACAGCAGACAGTATAATGCTGACACAATATGTCAATACAGCAGACAGTTTAATGACCACAAAATATGTGGGGTACGGCAGACAGATTAATGCTCAGACAATAAGTGTGGTACAGCAGAGATTTTAATGTTCAAACAATATGTGTGGTACAGCAGAGAGTTTAATGTTCACACAATATGTGGGGTACAGCAGACATATTAATGCTAACACAATAAGTGTGGTACAGCAGAGAGTTTAATGTTCACACAATATGTGTTGTACAGCAGAGAGTATAATGTTCACACAATATGTGTGGTACAGCAGAGATTTTAATATTCACACAATATGTGGGGTACAGCATACAGATTAATGCTCACACAATAAGTATAGTACGGCAGAGGGTTTAATGTTCACACAATATGTTTGGTACAGCAAAGAGTTTAATGTTCCCACAATATGTGGGGTACAGCAGACAGTTTAATGCTCACACAAAATGTGCGGAACACCAGACAGTCTAATGCTCACACAATAAGTGTGGTACAGCAGAGAGTTTAATGCTCACAAAATATGTATGGTACAGCAGACTGTTTAATGCTGACACAATAAGTCAATACAGCAGAGAGTTTAATGCTCACACAATATGTGTAGTACAGCAGACAGTTTAATGCTCACACTACACGTGTGGTACAGCAGACAGTTTAATGTTCACCCAATATGTTTGGTACAGGAGACAGTTTAATGCTGAAACAATATGTCGGTACAGCAGACAGTTACAAACCACCCTAATATGGGCGTTAAGGCAGACAGATTATTGCTCAAACAATATGTGCGGTGCAGCAGACACTTTAATGCTCACACAATATGTTTGGTAAAGCAGATAGTTTAATGCTTACACAAAATGTGCGGAACAGCAGACAGTTTAATGCTCACGCAATATGTGTGATACAGCAGACAGTTAATTCTCACACGAAATGTGCGGAATTGTACATAGTTTAATGATCACAAAATATGTGTGGTACAGCAGACAGTTTAATGCTCACACAATATGTGAAATACAGCAGACAGTTTAATGTTCACACAATAAGTTTGGTACAGCAGACAGTATAATGCTGACACAAGTTGTCAGTAGAGCAGAGAGTTTAATGACCACAAAATATGTGCGGTACAGCAGACAGTTAAATGCTTACACAAAATGTGCGGAACAGCAGACAGTTTAATGCCCAATCAATAGGTGTGATACAGCAGACAGTTTAATGCTCACACAAAATGTGCGGAACAGAAGACAGTTTAATGCCCAATCAATAGGTGTGATACAGCATACAATTTAATACTCACACAATATGTGCGTACAGCAGATATTTTGAAGCTCACACAATATTTAAATTCAGCAGATAGTTTAATGCTCAAACAATATGTGCGGTACAGCAGACAGTTTAATGCTCACACAATATGTGTGGTACAGCAGAGAATATAATGCTCACACAATGTGCGTGGTACAGCAGACATTTTAATGCTCACCCAATTTGTGCGGTACAGCAGACAGTTTAATGCTCACACAAAATGTGCGGAACAGCGTACAGAGTAATGCTCACACAATATGTGTGGTACAGGAGACAGTTTAAAACTCACACAATACTGGCGTACAGCAGACAGATTAATGCTCTCAGAATATGTGCGGTACAGCAGACAGTTTAATGCCCAAACAATATGTGCGGTACAGCAGAGAGTTTAACACTTTACACACCGAATTAAATCCCATCTGCCATTTTCTAGCATTACTAGGAGTTTCAAATATAGTAGTCGTTAGTAGGTTAAGGGTTAATGTTCAAACAATATATGCATTACAGCAGACAGTTTAAAGCTCACACAATCTGTGCGGTACAGCAGACAGTTTAATGCCCACACAATATGTGCGGTAAGGCAGACAGATTAATGCTAACACAATATGTGCAGTACAGCAGAAAGTTTAATGCTCACAAATTATGTGTGCTACAGCAGACAGATTAATACTCACACAATATGTGCGTACACCAGAAAGTTTAACGCTCACACAATATGTTCGGTACAGAATAATATTTAATGCCCACAATATATGTTCAGTACAGAAGACAGTTTAATTCCCACACAATATGTGAGGTACAGCAGAGAATTTAAAGATCACACATTATGTGCGGTACAGCATACAGCTTAATCCCCACACAATATGTTCAGTACAGCACACAGTTTAATGCCCACACAATATATGTGGTACAGCAGACAGTTTAATTCTCACACAATATGTGCGGTACAGCTTATAGTTTAATGCCCACACAATATGTGCAGTAGAGGAGACAGTTTAATGCCCACACGATATGTCCTGTACAGCATACATTTTAATGCCGACACAATATGTGCGCTAAAGGAGACAGTTTAATGCTCACATAATATGTGCGATTAAGCAGACAGTTTAACGCTCACATAATATTTGCGGTACAACAGAAATTTTAATCTCACACAATATGTGTGAATAATGAGACTTTTAATGCTCACAAAATATGTGCTGTACAGCAGACAGTTTAATGCCCACACAATATGTGTTGAAAATGAGACTTTTCAATGCTCACAAAATATGTGCTGTACAGCAGACAGTTTAATGCCCACACAATATGTCCAGTACAGCAGGAAGTTTAAATCTCACATAATATGTGCGGTACAGCAGACAGTTTAATGCTCACACAATATGTGTGGTACAGCGGACAGATTAATATTCAAACAAAATATGCGATACAGTATACATTTTAATGCCCACACAATATGACCTGTACAGCAGACAGGTTAATGCCCACACAATATGTGCAGTACAGCAGACATTTTAAATCTCACAAAACATGTGTGGTACAACAGACATTTTAATGCCCACGCAATATGTCCTCTACAGCAGACAGTTTAATGCTCAAACAATATGTTCCGTAAAGCAGACATTTTAATGCCCACACAATATGTGCAGTACAGAAGACAGTTTAATGCTCACACAATATGTGTGGTACAGCAGACAGTTTAATGCCCACACAATATGTGCAGTACAGCAGACAACTTAATGCTCACACCGTATGTGTGGTACAGAAGACAGCTTAATGCTGTCACAATATGTGTGTTACAGCAGACAGTTTAAATCTCACAAAATATGTGTGATGCAGCAAACAGTTTATTGCCTACACAATATGTGCGGTACAGAAGACAGTTTAAAGTGTGGGGACACCCAAGCCTATCAGCGGCCCTTCTTAGGGTCCAGCTGGGCACCCACACAAATATACGTACGCGGCCCTTCTTAGTGCTCTGCTCAACACCAAGCCGAATCCAAGCTGACCAATCACAAGACAGTTTATTCTGACCAATCACAGGACAGTTTATTCTAACCAATTACAAGACAGTTTATT
>JGI24700J35501_10930263_pt1 | contig 12538 bp, 11 predicted proteins | sample TergutTh196P1_FD_35501 | JGI IMG/M metagenome (IMG submission 35501) | reverse complement strand
TAATCGTGCCGCGCACGGCGTAGCCTTCCTGCTTTTTTTTCTGCACCTCGACAGTTATGTTAAGCAGGGCGCTTTCGCCGGACAAGTCCCCGACCATGCCGCGCTCCAGAACGTCTACCAGCGTCACGCTCTGAACAGTAGTCCGCTCCAAGGGCGGAATGGACGCAAGGCTGTGGATTTTCCGCAGGGCGTTCACAAGCCCTGTGATTATTCCGTTGTTTTTGTTCCCCGCGAAAGTGCCGGTGAACACATCGTTGTTCATAAACGATAATTCGCCGCGCCCTTCCTCGACTTCCTGCCGGGTGAACCGCCTTTTCGTCCGGCCGGCTATTTCGGCAAGTGCCTCTTCCAAGACAACCCTGCCGGGTGGCTTTTTTCCGCTCAAGTTTGTGCTTTCATCATTCGCCATTTGCTTCTATAATAAACGAAAAAGCCCGCTTTTGCAAGCCGGCTGACAAGGCGCACTTTTTACACGCCCTGCCCTGCCCCGGCAAAAGCCGGGGCAGCTTTTCGCGCCGCTAAAGGCCGCAGCAAGGGCACAAAGCCCACAACGAAATTCCCGCCAGTATCATTTTGCCAGTCTGTCCATCCGTCCCAATTTGCTTGAATTTCTGCCAAAGTGCGGGGAGCGGCGATTTTTACATCCTGCTCAAGAAGCAATTCAACATGGCTTGCCATGCCCTGAGCGGCATTTTTTGCCGCATCTTCCAAGGTATCGCCCGCCGAATGAAAGCCAGGTATATCGGGCACGACAACACAATAACCGCTTTCCCCTGGAATGGTTTCAAAAAAAGCGACATAACCATTTTTTTCCATGTCATTTCCTTTTTATGCGCCGATAGACTTGAACTTTCATATCCCACGCATCTGTCTTTTTATGCTTCCGGCTGTTCCAGGCCTTATAATTTTCTCTGGATGCGGGATAGTTACAATTCCCTTTTTAATTGGGTGTTTAAAGTGGTGGTGCGAAGCATTCACCCTGTCCAAAAACCAGCCGTCCGCCATGACTATCTTTATCCACTCCGCACTTGATTTTAGATTTGCTATATTCTGTATCCTTTTCTACATCCTACATCAGAATAGACAATTATCTGTATCCCGTCAAGACGGCGGAGGCAGACTGCTAGCCTGCTTCCGCCGCCCTGCCCCGTCCGGCAAAAAAAAACGCTACTTTTTTCGCCCCATTTTGCTGAAAGCCTCGGCAAAGGGATTGTAGGTGGAGCCGTCGTCGTTGGGTGAACCCCCGCGACCCTTGCCGGGGCGGAAATCGTCCTGGCGGCCTTGCCCGCCGGACTTTGGCGCGGCGGCTTTGGCTCCCACAGGCTTCGCTCCGGCAGACTTTTCCCCTGCGGGTTTTGCGCTGGGGCTTTTGCGGGAAAGACCAATGCGCTGTCTGTCTCTGTCAAGGTTTATAATGCGGAACTCCAGAACATCGCCTACTTTGACAGCCTCCAGCGGGTCTTTGATAAAACTGTCGCTCAATTCTGAAATGTGGACAAGCGCAGTTTCCTTTATGCCCAAATCTACGAAAGCGCCAAAATCGACAACGTTTTTTATCTTGCCGGTAACCGTCATGCCTTCTTTAAGATCGGCAAAACTGATAATGTCTTTTCGCATAATGGGCACCGGGAAGTTTTCGCGCGGATCGCGGCTGGGCTTTTTAAGCTCCTCTTCGATTTCGCGTATCGTTGTTTCGCCAACGCCGTGCTTCTCTTTTAGCGCGGTGATCGTTTTGCCGTCCAAACTGTTCCCGGCCGCGGTGTTGCCTTTGGCAACCTCGCCTTTGGCAACCTCGCCCGCGCCGCCAGTCTCCGTGGCGGTAAGAGCTTCGCGAATGTCCCTTGCCACATTGTAGTTTTCCGGGTGAACCCATGTGTTGTCCAGCGGCTCGGAACTTTCCGGGATTTTTAGAAAACCCGCGCATTGCTCGAAACTTTTCGGCCCCATGCCCGGCACCGAATTCAGTTGATCCCTGTTTGTTATGCGACCTTTTTCGTTGCGGTACTGGACGATTTTTCGCGCCAACGAACTGTTCACGCCGGAAACATAACGCAAAAGCGACGAACTTGCCGTGTTCAAATTTACCCCGACATTGTTCACAACCGATGACACAACCGCATCCAGCGAGTCGGAAAGTTTTTTCTGGCTAAGATCGTGCTGGTAAAGCCCCACGCCGATAGACTTCGGATCGATTTTTACAAGTTCCGCAAGCGGGTCTTGCAAACGCCGGCCAATCGAAATCGCGCCGCGTATCGTAAGGTCAAGATCGGGGAACTCTTCGCGGGCAATATCCCCGGCGGAGTAAACGGACGCGCCGTCCTCGTCTACAACCGTGTACAAAACTTCAAGGCCGTTATCTGCAATCATCGCGCTGACAATTTCCTGCGCTTCCCGGCTGCCGGTGCCGTTCCCCACGGCGATAATCTGCACATCGTATTTTCGCACGGCTTCTAAAAGCGTGCGTTTGGATTCTTCGACTTTGTGGTTTTGAATAACGGCGTGCCCAAGGTACTTCCCGGTGTCATCCAAAAAGGCGCACTTTGTACCAGTTCTAAGGCCGGGGTCAATTCCCATAACGCGCTTGCCCTTGATCGGCTGCTGCAAAAGCAGGTTGCGAAGGTTCTCGCTGAAAATGCCGATGCCGTGGTCGTCGGCCGCATCGCTTTGGTCGCCCCTTATTTCGCGTATTACCGCCGGGGAAAGCAGGCGTTTAAGGCCGTCTTCCACGGCGGTTTTGTGGTAGCTGTTGTAAAGCGAGTATCTTTTTTGCAAAAGTTCCACGGCGATAATCTCGTCTACATCTATCGTAACGTGAAGCGCCTCTTCACGCTCGCCGCGATTGATCGCCAAAATACGGTGTGATTTTATTTTGCTCAACGCTTCTTTGTAGTCCCAGTACATTTGGTAGACGCTTGTTTTTTGCGCTTCTTCGTCGCCCTTGCCCTCTTTTCCGGAGCCTTTTACGATGATAAAACCGTCTTTTATATAGAAGGATTTGATCATGGCGCGGTTTTCGCTTTCTTGCGAAACTTCCTCGGCGATTATGTCCATTGCGCCTTGCAACGCGTCCTCGACAGTGGCGACGGAAAGCGCCGGGTTTTCATCGTCTTGTTTTACAAACTCGGCGGCCTTTGCCACAAGTTCGGCATCGGCAAGCTCGCGCATGGCGGCGGCCAGCGGTTCCAAGCCTTTTTCGTGGGCGATCATGCCCCGCGTCTTTTTTTTGCGCTTGTAGGGCAGATAGATGTCTTCCAGCTCGGCAAGCGTTATCGCTTTTTTTATGTTTTCATAAAGCGTCTCTGTAAGTTTGCCCTGCTCGAAAATGCCGCGAATTATTTCGATCCGCCGGCCTTCCAAGTTTCTGCCGCTGTTCATCTTGCTTTCTATGTCGCGTACTTGAACTTCGTCCAAGCTGCCCGTTTTTTCTTTGCGGTAACGGGCGATAAAGTGAACTGTGTTTCCTTCGGCAAAAAGTTCGGCTACTGCCAAAACTTGATTTACCGGCAGCGTCATTTTTTCCGCCACATCCTTAACCAACTGCGCCTCGTCAACTTTTAAGGCGTCAATAAAATCCTTGTCTAAATCCATAAAACCTGCTCGTGTTTCTCTTCAGCTAAAAATAGCAAAATACAACGTATTTTGCAAGCTGTTAAATAGGCTTGCAAGCAAGCCTATTTAATCAGCCATGTTACAAAATGTACGATACCTTGGCTTCCTCGAAGGAGCCTTTTTTGGAAGGCTCTTGATCCGGGGTTCCAATGGCGATTACGCAAAACGGAACCTTTGGCTCCGGTATGTCAAAAAGTTCGCGCATTTCGGCTATCCTGTTTTCCTTGGGATGCACGCCGCACCAGCAAGCGCCAAGCCCCATGTCAACGGCTTCCAAAAGAATGTTCTGCGTGGCCGCCGCGCAGTCTTGCGGGTAAAAGCCTTCCTGCGGCTCCCCAATCTGCGGCAGCGCAACGACGACTATTGCCGCGCTCGCTGTCCGGCACATTTGGGCAAAGGGATGCGTGTTGGCAATCGCGTCCAGCTTTTGCCGGTTTGTAACGGCGATAAACTCCCAAGGCCGCGAGTTGCAGGCAGAGGGCGCGTGCATTGCCGCATCCAAAAGCCGGTCTAACTGCTGGCGCGAAACGGGCGCATCGGCCTTAAACTTTCTGACGCTCCGGCGTTTTTCAATCAACGAATTCATTTTTCCTCCTTAAGCCTATTGCATCCTAAAGGCTGCAATATATGCTTTTTAATCTTCGGTTTGTTCCGAGCAAGCCGCAGCCTGCCCGGAGCGAACCGGTCTTAGATAAAATTATTGATGGTTTTTTTCTCCTCGGCAACGGCAACATAAGAGCTTGTGTGCGCGGCTACATAAGAGATAAACGCGCTCAACATGACATCTATAAATGTGCCAATGGCGATAAGGTAAAAAGCCAGCGGCTGTAAAATTAGATAACCCGCCCGAAACTCCCCGCCGCCGTACATAAGGCAAAGGGCGGCTATGGCGATAAAGGCTCCGTTGCCGGGGTGGCGCACCAGCATAAAGGAAACGAGCAGGGCCTGCAAGCCGATGTACACAAGCGTCATCGGGGCGATGTGCAGGTAGGCGAATGAGCTGATTATGACGATAAAGCCCACGGCGGCGACCATCGCGCTGCCGCCCCTGCAAAATACGGCGCAAAGGCTCAGCGAGACGGCGCAAGCCCGCCGCCTTACGCCAAGGTTTTCTTTCAAGTGTCTTGTCAACACAATGAAGGAAAAGTTGACATCCCCAGAGACAAAGCCGGCGATTGCCGGCCCAAAAAGGCCGTAAAGGATGCGCCAGGGGTTTTCCTTTGGCCGCAACAGGTACAATAGCAGGGGCAAAAACCCGAAGCAAAAAACAAGGGCAAAGGCTCCCAGCACGATGATCAAGTCGCGGAAAACGCCCGACTGCAAGACGCTCTGGTAGCGTATTGCCCAAAAAGCGGCCAGCACGATCAAGATGAAGCCCAGTATCTCGGTAAAAAAAGACGCAATATAATAGAAGATTCTGGAAAGCGAGTCGATAAGGGCGACTACCGGCTTTGCAAAGTTGCGGTCATAATTTAGCCCCATGCCTAGGAAAAAGGCAAAAACGCAAAGCGGCAAAAGATAGATGCCGTCCCCGGCAAGCGCGGCGAACATATTGGCGGGGAACAGCGCCTCGACGCTGCCTGCGGTTTCTATGTTCAGGGCTTCAAACTGCCCGGTTAGCCCAATGGGGATGCGTTGCGGCGCAAAAAGCACCGACACAAGTATCCCGGCGGCTATGACAAAGCCCGATGACAGAACTATCAGTAAAGAATTTTTTAACACAAAACGCCAAAAACCACCGCTTTGCCGCAACTCGTAAACGGCCATCGTTAAAGAAAATACCAAAACAGGAACAACCGCATAACGCCCTATGCCTAAGGCCAGGGATTCCAGCCATTGCATGGCCAAAATAGAGTGCTGGCTTTCAGTTGGCAGCAAAAACCCGATAGCAAAACCCAAAATTGACCCAACTAGCAACTTTATCCAAACTCTCATAAATCCAGCATACCGAATTTAGAAAATTTAGGCTAGTGGTCTGATAGCCGCCGCTAACAAGTCTGTCAAGTCCGCCCGGCCACAAAGCGAAAAATTTTTCACCACGATCCCCCCTTCGTGCCTTCGCGTGAGCTTTTCCCCGGCAAAATTTCCCCGGCGAATGCCCCGTTACCAGTCCCAGCTTGAGAGCCGTCTGCCGACTGCGCCTTCTATAAGGGCGCAGGCAAAGGCTTTTGCCTCGGCCGACGACTTGTTGTCCATCGCGATAGATGCCGGCTTGGACAGCTCAATCTGCGGCGAAAGACGGCGGACGGCGGCAAACCAGCGGCGGCAGCCGGGGCCTAAACGCAAAAGACTGCCCTGGCGCGGGTCCTCCCCGCCGCCAACACAAGACGCGTCTTTACAAGACGGGCAGAGGATTTCCCCTTCCCTGGCATCGTACCAGAGCGCGGCGGCGAAATCGTCTTTTTTGCCGCATTTGCCGCAAAAGTCAAGCCCCGGCAAAATGCCTAGGAAATCCGCCCAGTTGAAAAAAAAACAAAGCAGAATGTGGCGGCAGGCCGGCTCGCCGGAATGCTCAAGGGCATCGAGGGTTTCTTGCGCAATGCTCAAGGCCGCCGCCCAATCCCCGCCGCCGCCGGCGCTTGCAAGGATCGTTTCGCAGACAGCCGCCGCCGCCATTGTCCGCTCGTAAAGCTCGCGCAGGCCGGCACGCCAGTTTTGCACGTCAAAATCGTTTAACTTTCGCGTGTCCTTTACCGGGTTGTGGTAAATCCAAATTTTCCCCGAGTGAAAGGGCGAGGCATACGAGCGCAGTTTGCTCTTAGCCCCGCCGAAAACCGTCGCGCGTAAGATTCCCTCTTCACTTGTTAAAAACCAGGCCTCCCGGTTTGCCCCTTGGTTCGCGCCCAAGGCTCCGGAATTCGATCCGCCCGCTCTTAAAACCAGCGCGTTGTATACGGCCTCCCTCGGCATCGCCCCAGCCCTCCTACAACTCCAGCGCGAAAACCTTGCTGTTTCGCTTTTCGTCGTATTTTTCGCGCTTTTTCTCCGGCAGGCTGGCAACCGCCGCCGATTCAAAGCCCAGCGATTCAAACCAATCGTGTGTGCGGGTGGTAAGGATGAAGACACGGCGCATTCCGATTTTTCGGGCTTTTTCTATTAAATAGCCGACTATCCGGCTGCCAAGTCCAAGCTGGGTGTACGCGGGATCGGTCGCGATTGCCGCAATCTCTCCCTGTCCCTCTCCCCAGTCGTGCAAAGCGCCGCAAGCGCGCACAGATTCGTCGAGTTTGCAGATTGCATAGTCGGCTTTTTTCTCTTGAATCTGCTCCAAGCTTCTTCTTACAAGTATGCCTTTCGCCATCAAAGGCTCCATTAGCCGCATGACATCCGGCAAATCGCGGGATCGCAGGGGGTGGATGGACTCGTATTCATCGGCATACACCATCGTTCCCGATCCCAAGTTAGAGAGCAGTTCTTTTAACACCGCTCCTTCTTCCCGGCCGTCAACTATGTGCACTCTTTCCACGCCGCCTTGCAGGGCGTCCAGCGCGAGCTTGAGTTTGCTCAGGGCGGGTTTTTGCGCCTCGCTCTCTGCTCCGCGCTCAAGAATGCTCTGCGCTTGCTGGGGGGTAAGGCGGACTAAAGAGCCGTTTTCTCTGGCTTCTAGTCCTTTTTGGCCGAAGCTGCTCGCTTTTAGTTCGTCATCTGTGGAGATGATGAAGAGTTTGGCCGCTTTGAGGGCTGTGGAGGCGGCAAGGGCGATTTCGTCGGCTGGCACGTTGTAGGGTTTGCCGGCGGGGCTCCAGCCTATGCAGGGTAGGATGGGGATCATGCCCAGGTTTAACACGCGGCCTAGCGACTGGGCGTAAATTTTATCGACTTTGCCGGTGTGTTCCATATCGATGCCGTTTATCACCCCAAGGCCGCGGGCGCGGACAAAGTTGCCGATGAGTGCTTCCACTCTTGCGCCGGAAAGCAGGGTCATGTAGTTGGTGGCCACATTGAAGGCGGCCATTTCCACAAAGGGGATGGCCTTGGAGCTTGTAATGCGGACGGGATTTTCCGTTTCTTTGCGCGAAAAATCTATGTCGTAGCGGCTAAGGACGGAGTCGATCCATTCCCTTGCCCCTGGGACGATGATTACCTTGAAGCCTGTTTTGGAAAGCAGGGCAAGGTCTTTAATCATGCCGGGGAAGCCGGGCGACTGTGTTACCGGAAAATCGATCTTAAACACCATTGCAGAGCCTTCATAGCGGCTTTGATAGTAAAAAGCCTCGCGAATCATATCTACTTTAGAAAGTGGGTCATTCATGGATTGATTGTAACGCAAAAGAGAGTTGTTTTCCATAGGGTGCCTCCCTTGCTTTGCGAGCCGCTGCCCGGCGGGAAAGCTCTTGACAAGAGCCGACGGGAAGGGGTATGGTTGGAGCAGGTGCTTTGGAGGGACATTCCCGGCGGTATATGCCAAATTTGACGTGTGCAGGGGGGCTATATGCTTATGATCGATTTAGAATACTGTTATGCTTATATGAAAAGGGATAAAAAGACATACCTTCGCTTCCATATAGACGATCAAGAAAATTTTGAGCATCTTTCCAAGACACCTCACAAGGAAATAGTTATTTCCGGGTTAAATCAAAAGTATTTTGAATACTTTTGTAAAAACTTTGCCGGGAATTTTGAAATTATCCAAATTGCATCCTGCCCTCTAATAAAAGATTTTACCCCTTTTGAATTATTGGAAAAAGCGCATTTTATTTGCATTGACTGGAATAATAAAGCAACAAACTTATGGAATATGTCAAATAACAAGTTGTTGAAAGGATTGTATCTGAAAGACTTCAAAAAAGTTACAAGGTTAGACGGCATAGATTTTGCCCCTTCATTAACTGAATTATATATAAGCCAGAATCCCGATGTAAAATGGTTTCTGGAAACGCTCGCTCCTCTGGCCAAGTGTGATTCTCTAAAAAACTTGAACATAGGCATTTCTGGTATATTAGATGGTTCGGCCTTGCCAATTGTAAAAATGAAATCGTTGGAAAAAGCCAATTTTAGATCAGACCTATTTGAAACCGAAGAGTTTGCAATGCTGGCGGTAAAATTAAAAAAAATAGAACTTTCGCCAAATGAGCCATGTATAGTATGCGATGAAGATGCTGTTGGTAAAAAAAATGTTTTAATTGTTGGCAAGAATAAGCCGTGGCTGCAAAAAAACAACAAGAAAATAAAACAATATGAAGATGAATGGAATGAATTTGTTAAAAAATATGAAGCATGAGGGCGCGGCTTGCAACAAACAGTATTTGCAAAATGCCCTGTTTGGGGGCTTGGGGGAAAGCCAGCGAGCGGTTGTCCGGCGGGAAAGCCCTGCCGGGCGGGCTAAGCCGGTAATGGCCAGCGAAGAAGCTCCTGCCGGGCAACTTATGGGTAAAATTCCCCGCTTTGTGGCCGGCAGGGGCTTTTCTCGCTGGGCTTCCTTCCCAGGCAGCCGCTGGCAAAGCAAAACTCCCTGCATCTGTGGTGAAATTTCCCCCCTTGGGCGGGGCTATTCCATTTACACGGAAAAAGTGGTATAACAAAGTATGAGCATTTTTGACCGGCTGGGAACTGTATTCAAAAGTTATGTAAACGATGTCGATGCCGAACGCGCGAAAAGCCGCACAAAGCGCAGCTACGGCGGCGACCCCGATCTAGACGCGGCCTTTGACGAACTTGACGATTTTCTTAAAAACGGCGCAACAAGCGGCGGCGGCTCCGCCGGCAGCGGCGGGAATAGAAAAAAAGAACAACAATATGGCAAAAAACCGCAACCGCCCAAAAAAACGGATGAAATAAAAGAGGCCTTTGCCGAACTAGGACTTGGCGTCGGCGCGTCTGCCGAGGAATGCAAGACCGCCTACAAAAAACTGCTGAAAATACACCACCCAGACCGCCACGCCTCGCACGAAGGCAACTTCAAAAAAGCAACCGAAAGATGCGCGCGCATAAACGCCGCCTATGACAAAATCGAAAAATGGCGCAGCGAAAAAAAGTGAGCCGCCCCCTGCGCCGCCCCCGCGCCGCGCGCCCTTAACCGCCGCCTTCTTCTGGGGCGGACTCGGCAGACTCCGCAGACCCCGCCGGCTTCGCTGCCAGAGCGTATTCGGCCAGCTTGCGCAGAAGAGTTTTGCGCCCAAGATTCAGCATCTGGGCGGTTTTGCTCTTGTTTCCGCCGCAAAAAGAAAGCGTGTCCCGGATAATCACCCTTTCGCATTCCTCAAAGCTGGAACCCAAGGCAATGCGAATCCAGCCCTCGTCGCTGTCGCTGCGCAAAGCCGGGGGCAAGTCTTCCACCGTGATAATGTTGTGCCGGCACATCACAACCGCGTTTTCTATACAGTTGCGAAGCTCGCGTATATTGCCCGGCCACTCGTAGCCGTAAAGCCTTAAACGGGCTTTTTCGTGGAAACCGTCGATTGCCTTCCCGTTTTCGCCCGCAAACTCTTTCAGAAAAGCCGCCGCCAAAGCCGGGATGTCGTCCTTTCTTTCGCGCAAAGGCGGAACATGGACATTCACCACGTTAAGGCGAAAATACAAATCCTCGCGAAAATGCCCTTTTTCGATTTCGGCCTTTAAATCCTTGTTTGTGGCGGCCACAATCCTAACGTCAACCTCGACCGTGGCCTCGCCGCCCACACGCTCGAACTGCTTCTCTTGCAGAACGCGCAACAGCTTAATCTGAATGTTTTGATCGATTTCGCCAATCTCGTCAAGAAACAGCGTCCCCCCGTTTGCAAGCTCGAAACGCCCCTTGCGCCGGGAAAGCGCCCCGGTAAAAGCGCCCTTTTCGTGGCCGAAAAGCTCGCTTTCCAAAAGAGAGGGCGACAGAGCCGCGCAGTGAACCTTTACAAGAGGCTTTTCCCGCCGGGGGGAAAAATCGTGCAGAGCGTCGGCGACAAGCTCCTTGCCCACGCCGGACTCCCCCGTTATTAAAATCGAAGCCCTTGTCGGGGCGGCCCTGGCGACAGTGTCCAGAACCTCGCCCATCCTTTTGGACTTGCCGATAATCGATTTAAACCCGCGCCGCCCGCTTAACTCTTCTTCCATCTGGCGGTGCTGCAAGGCAAGCTCCCGATTGGCCAGCGCCCTTTTTACGACAAGCGTCAGACGATCAAGATTGACAGGCTTTGTAAAAAAATCCCAGGCCCCGTCCCTCATGCCGGCGACCGCGTTTTCTATAGTGCCGTGCCCGGTAAGAATAATGACAGGCAACCCTGGGCTTTGCGCCGTTATGCGACGCATAAGCTCCTCGCCGCTTAAACCCGGCATACGCAGGTCGGTAATTACAAGGTCTATATGCTCCTCGCAAAAACGCTTCCAGCCGTCCTTGCCGTCGATGGCGCATAACACATCGTAACCGTCCATAGAAAGAGATGCGGCAAGACCGTCGCGGCTGTTTTTTTCATCGTCAACAACAAGGATTTTAAACTTCATCGCCGCCTCCGGCGGTGCCACCGCCGCCGGCGGCCTTGTAGGGGAGCAGGCGTTTTTCCTTTTGCGGCAAAGGCAGGGTGATTTCAAAGTTCGTCCCTTCGCGCTCCCTGGAATCCACCGATATTTCGCCTTGGTGCTCCCGTATTATTTTGTAAACCGTGGTAAGCCCCAGCCCGGTTCCCGACTCCTTTGTCGTAAAATACGGCTCGAAAATTTTGGCCAAGTTTTCTTGTTTTATACCGTCGCCGGTGTCGCATACAAAAATCTGGACATGGTTTTCCAACTTTTTTGTCGCGATTGTCAACAGCCCCCCCCGGGGCATGGCCGACTGAGCGTTTTTTATCAGGTTCAAAAGCGCGTGCTTCATAAAACGCTCGTCCATAAGAAAGGGCGGAACGGTTTCGTCTAACTCGACAAGACAGCGCACCTTGCCGGCTTCCAGTTCCAAGGTGATAAAACCGACAAGGTCGGAAATGAGCGCGTTAAGGTTTGCATCCCTAAGCTCAAGACCTATGGGGCGCACGGCGAACAGAAAATCTACGACTATCCGGTTAAGCCGTTCCACCTCTTCGTTCAGCACTCTGAAGCAGTTGTCAATGAGAGCGGCATCTGCCGCGGCAGAGGCCGCGGCAGAGGCCGATTCTGCGGGCAGGGGCGCGGCGTTTTTTTTCAGCGATTTTTGCATTAGCTGAAGATGTATGGAAATAGAGCCTAGCGGGTTTTTTATTTCGTGCGCCACCCCGGCGGCAAGTGTTGTAAGGCTGGCAAGGTTTTCGGCGCGGCGCAGTCTGGACTCCGCCTTCCGTCTTTCCGTGATGTCTTCGGCATAGATGAGCGAACCTGTAACCTTGCGCTCGGCGACAAGGGGGACTACGCTTATGGAAAGAAGCCGGCTCTGCCCCCGCACTTTTGCGTCAATCTCGCGGCCTATCACTTTTTCGTTGTTAAGCAGGCATTCCTTGAAAAAATCGATGATTTTTTTGTCGCTAAAGGCCGACCACAGCAAAACGCCCTCGCGGTAATTGATCGGCAAAAGCATCTGGGACAGTTTGTTCGCCATGACAAGCCGGTGTTTTTCGTTGCAGACCAAAAGCCCCAGCGGGACGGAATCCAGAATGGCCTGGAAAAATACGATTTCCCCGGCGGCCGACTCCAAAAGCGCCTTGCTCTGCTCCCCCGTAAGTTTGTCGATTTTTTTTAGGGCGCGTCTGTAAAAACTGCTCACGGCGCGGCCCCGGCTTGCGCGGCCCCGGTTTTAAGCCTGTAAAAAAGCGCCTCCATTGCAAGGGAGGCCGACTGGTTCAAAACCCCGGTGGCCGTGCCCGCCTCGTTAAAGGCCTTTCTAAAAATGTCGCTGTAAAGGGCGCTCTGCGTCCCGCCTTCCGCTTTGAAGGCCTCCCCCGCCATTTCAAGGCAGAGGGAAAAAAACCGGGGAAGCGATTCGTCGTCCAGCCTGCCGGCATCGGCGGCGGAGGCGGGGGGGAAGAGGGTTTTTATGACATCCCTGGCTTTT
>JGI24700J35501_10930264_pt1 | contig 12550 bp, 10 predicted proteins | sample TergutTh196P1_FD_35501 | JGI IMG/M metagenome (IMG submission 35501) | reverse complement strand
TAGTACACGAGGGCCTGAAGATGACTCAGTAGAGTCGAAACATGTAGCCCCATTATAACATTATATGTTTAATTTTACCACTGTTGTGTTTGACGGACCTTCTCCCACCTTTTATTAAAACATCATACTATACACAAACCATCATATAAGCTGCTCAGATAAAAAGTAAACTACCAATGTTGTTGACTGTGTGTTGACTAAATTACTACTACACACTATAAAACACACATGTAACTACAAGCGACAGTAGTGCATCAACAATAAAATACTGTGTGAAACTTACTACTACACTGAAACACACAATAACTGCCAGTCACTGCAGTAACCCACAAATAAAATTATTCATCAATTGAAACACTACAGTTCCTAATCATACCACACATGCCCCGGCTGAGCAACTGACACTTGTCCAACATCCACCACAATCCCTCTCCCAATATTGTAAACATAGTGACCAGGCCATTCTACAGTATAACATAATACACTCTGATAGCTCTTCATATGTACTGGTACCATAGTGACTACTACACCTTCAAAAACTGTCTACTCAGCACTTTAGCAAGCCTAAGATTTTGGATTACACTTACATCCTTCTCTTCTATGATCTTCTTTGATTTTTTCTGCTGGGCAGGTTTTGCAGGTTCTTGTTTCTCAACATCTTTCTTCTCTTCTTCTTCTTCATCTTCCCAGTTATCCTGTAATAAATAATTTAGCTGACAACAAATATAATGACCTACTTTCACAACATGAACAAAATTTGCAACAGGATGACAAACAATAATGCAATATACAATGCAATATTCATAACACTACTGAAACTTGAAAGCGAACGGGCTGTCATCGGAACCCGAAGTATCAGTCTTATCTTGATTTGTCTGTGACTGACAGCTGTTTAGCTATAATTAGTACAAAAAGCTGACGAAAGTACCCCTTTCCTATATCGATAACTTTCACATACACATTCACAGAGTTATATTTTTTCCATTGTGTTAGTGGCTAATAAACTAAAAAGTCGAGAGTAAATCATTTTACTGCCACGCACTTTCACATCTTCATCCTCATCCTCGCCTTCCCACTTATTGGCTCCCACGGAAGGCGCCGTTTTAATGTCATTCGGATCGAAATTATCGGCATCTGTAAAATGACAATTTCAACGATGAACTTGACAACTCCAATGTCTGATAACAGAATCGCACATAAAAATACACACTTACCCCATTCATCATCCATGTTCGCAGGTTCACGTGAACAGAAATGTGGTCGGTGGGTGATGTGATAATTTAACGCTAGATAGCAACAGTATCTTACGCAGCACAAAACCAGATTTCCAAAGACGAAACGCAAAAAAAATAACTAATTAGTTCAAACACAATAACTACCAAATATGTAACTTTAAAGAATCAAACTTTTCAAAACTACCAATATAGTGAGACACCAGAAAATACGGTGTTAGGTTAGTACACAACAATATAAATTCCGCCATATTCTAGGCTATTCGCGGACGAGCTTCCACGCAGACGCCGCGCATGCGTGTCTGCACCAAATCACAAACCTTGCTGCCACCTATGTACTGTAACAGAAATACAAACTGTCGTAGTGTGTGCAAACTAAGATATTTTGTTGAAGTGTTGCGGCCGTCTGTGCACTTTACCACCGAATTTCTTGACTAGATGGGTCCACTTGCTACACAGCAGCTTAAAGTCAACACTAAAATAAACTCAAATTTGGCTGAGTGAGATTCAACTAGTTGCATTTGTCCCTGCAAAATTGTAAGCTCTCGTTCGGAACCGTTTCTCATCTTGTTTGATTTCTGGAAGTAGTTTCGTGTTTTCAGACGTATTTTGTATTGGGTGGGAGTTGACAATCTGTTGTATGTACTTTACCCAGACATCAGTGTGACACTAATGTGTATCGTTCAATGCTGTTTTTGTCCCGAAGACATAACATTCATCTGAAACGTCCGTCCGACTAACATCAATTTCAGTGAGATGCCGGTCCCGATTATTGCCAGCAAAACCCCGCCCCCAACTTCCATTTCACTTTTTTATGACATTTAAGTAGCCGCATTAGATTCTGCCAATATATTATAAATAAGATGTATTTAAATGAAATCTATAGTGAAATCTGTATGCATAAACATTGGTTCGAGTTGTCTAGTCTGAATGGTCTGAAACAGAGGTGATGGATGTATCATACTATATCTCAGTGTTGCTTTAAAATATGCCATTAGGGAAGTCCAAAAACAAAATCTGAAACCAAGTGGACAACCCAACTCCTAGCCTATGCTGATGAAGTCAGTTTTACTGAACAAACACCTAATGTCATAAATATGCAACCCCTTTTAACTCTAGTAAGAAAGTTAGGCATAAATAAACATGGAGAACACATTTTGCAATGCAACAGTAATTGCACCTGATGAAATTAACTGGATAATATTCCTTTTATCTGAAAGCTAATGCTTCAGAAATCCAGATCCTTCACAAGCTGAGGCTGTGTTCAAAAAGGCTTCAAAGAGTGTCTCTAGGTTGACTGTGTGGTATCTCCTGACCTCTTGTCTCCTGTACTATCAATTTATTGGTTAGGTATGAAAACCCTTGATCCACAGTCTCCTGGTCCTTCAGCATCCTCATAAAAATGTAAGTTTCCAGAAAACATGACTAAAACCACAAGGACCCTCAAACAGCAGCTGAAGTAGATATCTGAATGGAATACTCCTATGATTAGTTGTGCATTTCTCACACAGCAGCAGTAACAAAATAATTACCTGTAAGAACTTAGGTCAGTATACATACTAATTTAGGTATCATCATCCCATTGTGATTGTCAAATCTGAATCAGTCACTGGGTCTGATAACAAAACACTATGAATATCATATATTCACATATTTACAACAGCAGTGTTTCAGCCGACTTACATGGCCATCATCAGGTAATCATACAAATTCACCAAAAGAAGTGTATTTTAGGAACAGTCCTCCCCTTTACCCACATTATATATATGATATTTTGGTAACTTAGTTGCCAAATAATGAAACAGTAAGTCATAAAAAGATTATTAAAACTGAATAAAAACTAATGTGCTGCATAGCTGCTTTGCTTTGCCCTAAATGTTGTGCATTGTTTTGAAACATCCTGTGTTGTTCATGGAAGGTCTGCTTGAATGTGTGGATACATAGTGGATATGGCTTGTGTAACTAATATTTGTGGATGCACCTTTATGTGCAGAATGTTACTGTAAAGAATGTGGCATTGGTAAAAATTATTAAAATTCATAATTACCTACTATTTTAAACTTAATTTTAATCATTTTTACCAACATAACATTCTTTACAGTAACATTCTGCACGTTAAGGTTGCATCCACAAATACGTATTAGTTACGTAAGCCATATCCACTGTGCAACCACACATTGAAACAGACCTTCAATCAACAACACGGGGCATTTCAAAACAACACACAACATTTAGACTGAAGCAGAGCATTTCTGCAGCACATTGCAGTTTCTAATCAGTTTTAATCATCTTTTTATACATATTCCATTATTTGGAATAATAAATAAGCTGCCAAAATATCACATGTAATGTTTTTAAAAGGGAGGCCTGTACCTAAAATACATTTATTTTGATGAATTTTTAATGACAACCTGATGATGGCCACACGTCATCTGAAACATGTAGTAAATATATGTGTGATATTCACAGTGTTGTGTTACTCAGACCCTGTGATAAATACAGTTTAGGTGCCAGATTAGAGGAATTCTACTGTATATAATCCATGCAATTGAAAAGCCAACATTAAATAGCATATGAATAAATTAAAACCACTGCACAAAAATTATTTTGAGGATACTCCACAAACAAGTATATTATTTTAAGGTGTATAATTCTATCAAAATATATAAAAATATTACAATTTCTAAACGGTGAAAACCGAGAGTTTTACAGAGTTTAAAGTATTATTTCAAAACATAATTACACTGGACATCTCATTATCTTATCGACCACAGTGCGTCATCGTCATCATCACCATCATCATGAAACAGGATAGTGTATTTCCATTCACCCATTAAAGAACTCCATATCACAGGACAGTGCATTCCCTTTCAGCCAATACATGTGAATGATTGTACAATTATAATTACTATACTCTCTTTGTGTTCAACCACAGTAAGTTTCAGTGCTGAACAATATGTTTCATGTTGAACATTAAGTATGTGTATTTTTAACAGCAAAATCCATCAGCACATGACATAAAAAAATCCCATGCACATGCTATACTGTTTTCAATAAACAGTCAGTAGATGATCATGACCATAACATTCCCTAGACCTGGTTTCATATCCCTGTAGAAAAATGAGACACACCATCTACAGAAACCTGTAAGCTTTGTTGGTCAAAACTCAAATGTTCTTCTACCTTTTATTAAGGGGAGCCTTCACTGTGTCCCAAAATGTATTACATAAGTGAGAAATGTGGTTGCATGTTGGGTAGCACCACACTGAATTACTTTGTAAGTAGAATGGTTTTACTGCAATCTTCTTCAAGTGTGAATAAACTTCGAATTACATTACACAGTAGTACATGAACTGAAAGAGAAGTCACCCACCAGCTGGTGTCCCATTCTATGAACATGCAGTAACAAGACAACAGATCAAGGAATGAACCACTCATGTTATACAGCTTCCACAGTTGAAGAAAAATAATTCTCCTTATGAAGGGCACTTACTAACCAAGGTCTCCTGGTCTTAACTGTCTTTCACCTTCATGAATGAAGATACACATTGCACGATACAATAAATATGAACCAAGCATTTTTTTCTGATGTGATGTCCATGTAGCAGCTACGCCATAATAATCACCACATCGTTCATTCTTCAAGTTCCGTAATTCAATTGCATCAATCATTGCTGCTTCACGTGTATATGCTTCTACTGGTATCACATTTTGAAACACGTGGAGGCACACAACACCCAATCCTGCCTTCCAGATATCTAGAATAAACCGCACTTTCTTGTCAGTTTTCTTCACAGTTTTCTCTTTCTTCCAGAAAGCAAATGCTTCATAAAGATGAGAATAAGGTCTAGAACGCATACCCTTTCCTATGTAAAAGATGGAAGACAAAAATGTTGACCATATATGGGATTCACTCATAGAATCCACATGGCATGGAAGGTTCTTAGTTATACGTGGATCCAGCAATAAGTATGTGAAAGATGATTTCACAACACCTCCCCGCCAGCGTCGTGATGGTTCTGGTTTTGAAAACTGCTGTGTAACTTCATTTTCAAGTTTTCGGTAATCTGGTAGAGATTTCTGCCAGTTAAAATCCTGTATTGTGCACTGAAGTTCAGGGCTATAGACTGAAAGAGAAGAACACATTAAGAGTTCATTTCATACAGAAACTAATGACCTGGTTCTGAATGCTACAATTCACTCACTATATCCATGTGGAGGTAAGGGACAGTTCAGCTTCTTTTGTTTGAATTTTTAGGCTTCCCACAGTAGCTTTCTAAGAGTATAAAATATTTAGAACTTTCAATTTGTTATTTGATGTTTTTTTGACCATGCATCATAGTATAGAATTATTTCATTTACCAACTTTAATGCACAATTCTTTATTCATCAACAACATGTATGTAACGCTACTGTCCTCGACATGTTTCGAGCATCAACATGCCCATCTTCAGGAGGACAAATTGTATTCTCACAGCATCTGGTATCGTCACTGTCTGTAAACGGCTGCACAGTACACCGGTTAAGAGTGGACTGAGTCAGTCCATTCTTAACCAGTGTACTGTGCAGCCATTTACACAGAGCAACGATACCATATGCTGTGAGAATACAATTTGTCCTCCTGAAGATGGGCATGTTAGTGCTCGAAACATGTCGAGGACAGTAGTGTTACATACATATTGTTGATGAATAAAGAATTGTGCATTAAAGTTGGTAAATGAAATAACTTCAATTTGTTGTTGCTAGTTTACTTGTTAAAGCATGAAACTGACCATTCACTCTACTGCTGAGATTAAGAAATCAAGAATGCATGAACCTTCACCTCCACTCAACATATAAGTCTTCACAGTGCCATGCCTAATAATAAGAAAAGCTTGTATGGAGGTAAAGTTGTTCATTTTCTAACCTTTGGTTTCAATAGATACTTCAACTGGTTTCTTCTGTATCCTAAACAGCTTCCTTAGGTACAGCCTTTTTGTTGTAGGAACAATAGGCCCAGGGATGTAACCATTCTCTTTCAGCTCCCTGCACAATGTGTCTGTATCATAATCCAGGCTGTGTGGAATTGATATATCACACCCACTGGAATGTTCTACAGGAAATACAAAAAGGTACTACAATATAACAGAGCATATTTGCATGCAGAATAAGGCATGTATGGGGGACAGGAGAGGTGCATACCGGGTTCTGATGGGCAGGCATGAGGGAAGGAGGCAACTTAGAAGAACTATGATAGATGGGAGGATAATATTAAAATGGATCAAGAAGTGAGATGGGAAGGCATAAACTGGTTTGCTCTGGCTCAGGATAAGGACAGGTGGTGGGCGCTTGTGAGTGCAGGTTCCATAAAATGCGGGGAATTTCTTGACTAGCTGAGGAGAAAGGCCTGTGCTCCATGGAGTTATGTATATTCACTTATCCTCTCTCCTGCAGTCTATGACAGTAGCATTCTGGATGCACTCATCATGACATGAAAGAGACATGAGAAAAGCAGTATTTTGTGTGTGACACATACAGGAGTGCTGATAAGTCCTTAGCCCAACCAGGAAGGAAACAAGCTACAGTGACAGAAGATTTTGAGTTTCATATATCCTATTTATAATCATAATAGGAGGAATATTAGTACTATTTACACACACATACATATACAACAAGACTAGCATCAAATGAAATATTCTCACCATCAAACAAGATACATCAGGAAGTAGGTGGGGCTAAGGACTTATCAGCACCCCTGTACAAGCATTCTATGCCATTTATATTTCACTGTTAAACTGTCAACACAAAGGGCACACAAGTTTGACAGAATCCCACCTACATACATGAACTTATTTTTCGTGGCACTTTTTATGAAATTCACTCCAAACTAAAATCTGTCTGAAATAAAAATTATGGACTTTATGTACATACACCATACTGGCCTAACTATAAGGTGATCAGTTTAATTAAGGTGGAAAATTCACAAATGCCGTATATTCAATCACTCCTCGGGTGTCTCCTGCCTTGCATTTAGTCTCACACACACAACATGAACCCTGCTAAATACCGCAAGGTTGCGATTCATACGTCTGCAAGCCAGCCAATTGAAATGCTGCCTTTTGAAGATGTATTATGTATACTGTCTTCCTTCATCATGTTAAATTTCAAATAGATTTTGTAGGACCTCATTTGGTTACATGAACCCGCCGTACAAGTAACTGTTTAAAGATGTGTTGTATTGAGGGGACAGACATTATATTCTTTATTCCGTAAGTATGCTAAAAACTCACGCTTGATATGCAGTTTTTATTTTTAATATTAGATGTAACATGCAAAATGTAATACCTTTATGTGCAGGCTGCAGTTACCTCTCTGTGACCAATAATAAAAACTTCACATTTGTCCACATTTTATATGATTTGCATAGATTAATATTCTGTTAAATGCTCAATAAACGATACTTTTTTCTAATTTTTTTATGTATTTATTAACAATCAGAAAGAAAAACCATCTATAAGCTAATGTGATGATGTATTACAATGTCGTGGTAGGGTGTTCATCCAGCGGTGTTCACCTCAGGTGCCTTGCAAGTCAAAGGGCCAGCATTGTTTTAGTCTTCTACTGTTTACAGGTTGTAGTAGTGGCTCTAATAGTGGATTGGGATGGGCTTCCAGTTTGATGTTATGTTTATTGATTGATTGAGAAAACTTCAAAAAGATGTTCTGTAAATAGTTCAGCTTTTTCCTTGTCACTTTTGATACAACATTTTAAACCAACATTATAAAATTTAACAACAAACGTTTTGACATGTGCACTGTTATCTTGCAATGAGCCATTTCAGAAAAATTTGATAAATCCCACCATGCACTATGTGAAAAGACAAAGGGAGCACAAAAAATACAAACCAAAATTATGAAATAAAACACAAACAGACCTGTATCACATACTTCCTCTTGTAGCGTGGCAGAAGGTGGATGTGGGTTCATGAATTTGCTTTCCATCCTTTGAGACTGAGGATCTGAAATACTTTGAGCACAAAGTAAATAAACACTATGCCTTAAATATGTTTGCACATGTGCATCTGTTTATATGTTCTGAGTAAGTACTGTGGTTTACAGTGACTCTCTCCCCAAGATGATGTATATGAAAGGTGAAAGAAAGAGACAGTGGAACTGTGAGTGTATAAATGATTTTGTATATGCTAATCTACATCATCTCCATACAGAACTTCATACTGTATATAGTAAAGTACAAGATAACCAACTGCATGAGATTACTCCAAATTTTCAATTATAATTGTAGGTTTCGAATTATATTCACCAGATAAGATGACTATAAAAATAACTGGTTAAACCATGACTGTGCGTGTCACAGAAGAGTTAGCCTTGACAAATTATAACTCACCGTACACCAGCAATAACCAGAGACTGCACTTTACAATATTCAGTTGGTGGATTAACATGCATGCAGTCAATAATGAGTGCAAAATGACGAGGTGAGGAACAGTGCATTCTTCACCCCAACTCTGAATACAAGCCCCAGAGCTGGGCTAAATGCAAGTCACTTGCATGTGCGCAGGGCACAATTGTCATAATGCATAAATTTTGGAAGTCCGAATGGACTAAAATTTTACCCAGATGGCCTACAAAGTTTTATCTTCAACTGCATTACCCAAACCTGATCACGACCTTACTTTCATTTACACTGGCCTGGAAATACTACAGCAATAACAAACAGCTATCACAAGCTGAATCAATGATACAGAAAAGCTGCCTCCCTGCCATCTGTGCATGACAAGTGAAACTCTAAAGCCAGAGATAACCAAAACCTGATGGGTCAAACAACATAAGAATCTAACAGATTGTGGGACAGAACTGTCCTGAATGATGTCTCACCTGACTGCTGGCACCAGGAACCTTCTCTCCAACAAAACCACACCTTCATCTTCATCTGAATACTTGTATTCCTCAGACAAGCTCATGAAGGAATCAACATTTAGGGATGAGGGCACTGATGCTGTTGAATTGGGACTTGTTTCACCGCTGGGATTGTATACGTTACTCTGCGTACAATTTGTGTTTTCATCCATATCAGTTCTTGTTACCACAGGGCAAGTGTCATCACACGTAACATAGCCAGTGCTCTCAGAAAGAACAAAACAAGACTGACTAGCAATCCACTCATTTTCCAAAATCAATTCTGGCAAAAGTGCATCACATGTACTGAATGTTTCACGGCCACATTTTGATTTTGCATCACAGTATTGTGTGATTCTGTCATCCTTTATATTACTGTTCCATTCGGATTCAGACAGTCCATTTTTCTTACCTACACTACCATGACAGGCACTGCCATCAGAACTACATATATGACTGTTACCAAACATTACCACATCACTTTCACTAATGGTGGATTTCCCTCGAATCTCGGTAACCATCTTGTTCTGAAAGACATCTCCAGCATCAGTGTCTTTCACAGCTTGAAAGCCATCTACATTCTCTTTTGTGAGCCCTTCCTCAAACTTCAAAAGCAAGTGTTTTGTTTTATTAATAATATTAAATGACTTCTCAACACTTCTTTCTGGAGAAGAAAGTAGCGACACACCCTTCAAAGAAACACTGCCATTGCACAAAACCTGTTCAGAATTGCACAGATTATTAAACTTTATTTCTTCAAGTAAATTTGCCTTCACATCCTTGCCTACAGCTGTAAAAGAACTACAAGAACCACCCCACTGTCTCTTTAAATTTTCTTCCTTACATTCAGGAGTGGGCACCTGTTTTTCTGCTGGAATTCTGTCACTGTCACATTCTTCCTCAGGGACAGATTTATGCATAGTATCTGCTCTACAAGGTTTACTTTCTGCATGGCCATTCACAGCAATATCTGGAATGGCATTAGGCAAACAGCATTTCTGACATGTCTGTGTAGTAACAGTACACCCACCATCATTTTTCTCCTGAACAATATAATTTTGATTTCCATACAATCCAGAAGATTCATGGTGGTTACTGCTGTAGTCTGTAAGCTGTGGGATAGGATTACACGATCTGGAGGTTTCTGTTGAAACTGACGACACATGATGCGTACACAATGTTGACTTCGAGTCTGCAATGTATTCACAACCAACATTCTTGCCACATACAAATACTTTTTCTGAAACAAGAAACAAAATGAATAATGAACATTCAATATATTAAAACTGTTACAAATTACAACTTCATCTGGATAGTATGAAAAATTACTACTGGTAAGCATATGCATAATTTATGGTCTGAAAAAACTGATGAAATGAAGACAGCAATGGGGCAAAAAGCTGAAGGCTACATGGTGTAAAAACAATGCTCACATTCCATTCAAATCAGAAACTGTTGGTCAACACCAACTACATTATAATTCACATACAGCTGAAACAACTGCCCTTACATAGCTGCTGATTTAAATGTCACAATGGTGAAGTGACTAAGGACCAGGGTCAGAGACCCTAGAATCCCTACAACATGATGTGAACCCGTAATTTGAAGTAGGCTGTTACAAGGGAATTCCTTTATGGTAAGAAAAAACTGCTGGCTTCAATATGACTTACCAAATGTCAACATATATTTTTCATCACTTGAATCATCCTCTTTGTGTGATTCTTTGAGCCAAAATCGCTGCAGTATATCTATGATATTCCAGTGTTGCTCCTTATATGCATAATGAAAAGCATTGTTGCTGTCACAGTCACGGATCCATGGATCACCTCCATTCAAAAGCAATAGATGAAAAATATTTGCACGCCCCCAAGCTGATGCTATATGAACAGGAGTTTGTCTGTCAATGGACCTACAAGAAAAAGCTCAATAAGCCCAAAGCACTGCACACAAAACAGAAGTACAATCTCAACCTTATGTAAGTTTCCCAAGTTTGATTAAATACTCTGTGATCACATCAAAAAGAACTTCTGATCGCACATTATACACTGAATTTTATGTTTGAGTTTCCGTGCATCATAAGTCTATATTATATAAAGAACCAACAAGATGTAACTTTGGCAGTATTGTTTATTAGTAACTGCAAGTTCACTTTACATGTTTCGGACGCTTTGTGCGTCCATCATCAGGAGTACTAAAAACTGTAGTAACAGCCACTGGTGCATGTCATGAGTCGGGATGATGTATATCCAGTAAGGACGTCCAAGGCCAGGTAGGCTATGACATAGTGCAGTAGTCAACCGGCCTTGGACGTTCTCACTGGATATACAAGGGTGTACCAAAACGTTCCGAGACTGGACCTATAGACTAGAATGTATTTACTTGATTTAAGTTTGGGCAGCATCACCTTCAAAATAGTCCCCTTGTGCAGCGACACATTGATCCCAGCGCCGTTGCCACTGCTGGAACGTGTGCTGTAAGTCCTGTTCTCGAAGCGCACCAAGAGCATTCTGCAATTCCCGCTGGATCTCCTCCACTCTGTCAAAGCGGCGACCGTTTAACTGCAGCTTCATCACTGGGGATGAGAGCTGGGTCTACGGGTATGATCCTGAGACTAAACAACAATCTTCGCAATGGAAGAACCCAGGATCCCCAAGACAGAAGAAGGCGATGCAGAGCCACAGCGCGACCAAGAGCATGCTCGTGTTTTTCGACATTCGAGGGATTGTGAACCTTGAATTTGCCCCTGAAGGCCAACCATGATCGCCGAGTTCTACTGCTATGTTCTTCGCCGTCTGAGGGAGGACATTCGGCGAAAACGACCTGTACTGTGGCGCACAGGCAATTGGCTGCTCCATGATGACAATGCACCCTCTCACCGAGCTCTCATAACACGTGAGTTTCTTGCCCACAACAGTATTATCACACTTTCGCATCCGCCTTATGCACCAGATTTGGCCCCTTGCGAATTCTTCTTCTTCCTGAAGATGAAGCTGCAGCTTCTTTGACAGGGTGGAGGAGATCCAGCGGGAATCGCAGAATGTTCTTGGTACGCTTCAAGAACAGGACTTCCAGCACGCGTTCCAGCAGTGGCAACGGCACTGGGATCGATGTGTTGTTGCACATGGGGACTATTTTGAAGGGGATGCTGCCCAAAATTAAATCAAGTAAATACATTCTAGTCTTTAGGTCCAGTCTCGGAACTTTTTGATACACCCTTGTACATCATCCCAACCCATGACATGCACCAGTGGCTGTTACTACAGTTTTTAGTACTCCTGATGATGGGCGCAGAAAGCGTCCAAAACATGTAGAGTGATCTTGCAGTTACTAATAAACAATACTGCCAAATTATCTTTATTGTTGCACCGTGCATCTTGTAGACTCAATAATTATCACAAAACCAACAAATGCACTAATTGTATG
>JGI24700J35501_10930265_pt1 | contig 12563 bp, 7 predicted proteins | sample TergutTh196P1_FD_35501 | JGI IMG/M metagenome (IMG submission 35501) | reverse complement strand
GATATTTCATTTAATTACATGCAGTTTTGAGAAATACCACTAAATTACGAACTGCTAAACTCTCTATATGCAGTTTCTTCAGTACTGGGTTCAGGGGTATCATCTATAGAGTCAAACTGTAACTAAGAATGTAACATAGTGTTGAAAATTTTAAATATGTAAAATGTCTGGACTGGGGGTATTTAATTAAAGGGCCATCTGGTTGGCAATGTTCAGTATTTGCTTTTCCTGCACTTACCACGAGTGGAACTTGCAGCAAAGAGGATAACTCATCCTGATCTTGAACAGATGTGTGTGGATGTACCAGCCCTCCTTGGTTTGAGAGGACACAGTATGATCCAACCAGAACATTTGATGCAACTGTCTGGCGAAACACTTCTACTTTGAGGACGTCAGCCAGAATCTCCTCTGTCTCCTGCACAGATGGACACAGTCATACGGAACTCAAACTGGCACGACAAAGGTTTTGGGGATAAAGTATCTGTGGTATAAGGCTGATCACTCACCTGCATCTAGTGCTGACATTAAGAATAAGTGGAGCTCTACCTCCACTCATTCTATGTGCCTTCATGGGATGTACAGGGACAAGTTTACCATTTCAGCTGTTATATAAGATGGGGACTAGGAGCCCCTCATTGGCCAGGTATTAATTCATGCAATTTTTACTTGCAGAACACATTAGAGGAAAAAGTGTACAATTACAATCCATGCACAGAAGACAATCTGAGAAAAAGCATTCAGGCTGTACAGTCCAATTTCACCAGAACTTCAACGTATGTAAAATGAAGGTGTTCATTAGGTGTGTAATGTCTACAACCCACAGGAAACCATTTTGAGCAACTTCTTTAAATATGGTGTGTAAAAACCTAATATTATTCATTGCAACACACTGAACCAAAATGCACGGTTGCCCACACACAGCAAATTGTAATAGTAGCAGGCACTGCACTGCCTGCCATTTATCAAAGTAATATGAGTGAAGAGTAATGTGAGCTGTCAGATAAAATAATGTCCAAGTACAAAAATTACCTAGTAATTTCAGATGCTCAAATATAGAGTATGTATCTCAATTATTAACCAGAAGTGGGCTCCTGTGAGCACACTAATGACCCTTGGGTTCCATAAAGCAAGCACTTTCTTCACTGGGCTTCTGAAGGACTCATTTCCCAGGAGTTTTATTATCAATAAAAGCTGAGGTCTCAGAACTTGTTCATTCAAACTTAGCACCTACTACAGAGCTGACCACGAAACTTCAAAAGGTGCATCACATTACCCTGTCCAAGTCAGGATGTACCAGTGCCACATAGTCATTGCAGGCCACCACATTGCCCAGTGCTGACAACCGCTCCTCAACCCGCTGCACACGAACTTCATCTGGCAGAGAGTTCTTCAAATGCTGCAGCTCTGTGTCTGTGGTGGAGTTGGGAACTATAAGTCCATTCCTGTTTCCTGCCAATGTAAGTCAGCAATTTAAACCTTTCCACTTCTTCAAACTAAGTAATATTTCTCTTCGGATACAATGCAGCTCTAGGACTCACAAATCAGTTTGTAATGACTGGATTCAAACCAGAAGTCTGGAATAATTCCTAATAAGACAATGAGGTTTTTCTATTCACCACTTGGTTCAGAACAATGCTTGGGCCCACCCAGATACCCACACACCAAGTACTAGGGTCTTTGTCCTGGGGTAAAGTCAGCCAGAGTATGAAGATAACCATGCACATGCATCACATGCAGGGTTAAAAATGCATGGAATTTCACCATTACTTATATCTACTATGAAACATGGCTTTTCACCCTGGTAAAGAAGATTACTTACAAGTGCCTGAAAACAAAACACATAATATTTGACCTAAAACAATGTGAGGAAGGGCCCAAATCACATAATGAGGCACTTCCTGGCATATATATTTCAAGCACTGTTAGACAAGCTGACCTGTAATGAATAAGTAATTAAAATGGAAAAACACGAAACATTTTTAATTTTGTTGCATTCTTTCTTTTGGGTGATACCCTGGAGTCTTGAATTGTATGTGCTGACGTTTCAGAACACACTGCTCCATCTTCATAGGTCGTGTGAACAAGAGGAATTTTCAATTCTGGTGAAGAATCTCTCACAAACTGAGATACCACTATAGATATGACCATAATATTAATACAGATCCGCAGGAAATATGTGCTATGTGGACAGTAAAAAGGTGGCCTAAAATCTTGTTTAATCTTGTGATTAGGTTACACTGCAAGCAGCATGCCTATTTACTGTATGTTATGCTGACAAGGGGCCTGGGGTAGCGTAGTGGTTAAGGCACTGCACTACTAGTCAGACGGTCTTGGGATCGATTCCCAGTGGTGTCACTGGGGATTTTTTCCCATAGCTACCGATAGAACCATTTGCCCTGGGGCCGACTCAGCCTCTAAAAATGAGTACCAGGGATTTCTCCTGGGGTAAAGGCGGTCAGTGCGTAAGGCTGACGACCTACCACCCTCGTAGTGCCGAACATCAAGAAAATCAGGGGCCTTAATCTACCCAGAACCCCTCGGGCCACCTTAGCCTTTTGCGGGAGACCTTTATTTTTTATGCTGACAAGTCATATTTTTCTGTGTAATGTCCACTTCACTTTCCTTTCCTTTATACTTACCGACACACATACGCCCAATAATTCGACAGCCAGCAACTGACGCATGTATCACTGGAATTGTGTCAGAAAGTTCTGCTTCAAACACACTGTAAGGAAGAACAACTATACTTACATGACAAAATAAATATAGTTTCAAAAATTACTGTATCTGTGATCATGAAGGTCAACTACCAAGGGTTTATTATTTGGGACTCTTCCAGTTACTGAATAAAAAGTACAACTGATTACCTAACAGATATTGCCTGTGCCATATTCTCATACTTCCTACTTCTTATCATAGTCTGCACTTGATTTCATTTTCTTATCACTCATTCATATTTGCATACCTTTCTTGTACCCAAGCCTGCATTTAATCAGCCTTGTACTGGGGAATACCTGCAACTAATACATCCCAGAGAGGACACAACCTTTCCACCTACCACAGATATTGCAAATGGCCTTTGCTACGTCATAAGCCTTGTATTATGAACGTAACAGACAAGTGTGAACAGAAAATGCTTCTATGATTTCTAAATCTGTTTATCAGTAAAAACTGACACTTGTACTGAAACTGGCCATGTGCAAGAATAACAAAGAATGTAACAAAGATGACTTTGGTAATGTTGTAGCTGGCACTTGGGAGTTAACTGTTTCAAACCCCAATCCAATCCCCTGCTTTCCTCAACTGCAACTTTCATGATTATTGTGAGTTTCATTAGGCAAACACCCCAGTATTAAAGGAAATGTACTCTTACTACATCCATACAAATTCTTATCTAACCTCTACTCATCCCATTTCACACTATACAAGTTATGCAATTGAAAGTGACATGACATAACCCCCAATCAATGACTTATTACAAAGAAAGAATGTGTGGGCAGACTCTCATTGTATGCTGGCAGAAGTTAACATCAAGATAAGAAGACACATGTAATTATTAAATTACCACTAGTTGCTTTATGCTTCACATTCTATTGCTGTAAAAGCAGAAAACAACTGCCTTCTAAAATGAATAAGTCCATTATGCATTAATCTTGAGCAGATCAAGGCTGAAAAGGATTACTGTGAATGTACGAATTCAACTTGGAGTAAACAATATAAGAACAGCCTGTCAGTACTGTATGGTTTGTTCTGATTATAGAAGTACAAATACCTTGTTCAAGCCAAGGAGCAGAGTGCAACTTGAGAAGCTATAAGTTCCTGAGCTACTCAAAAAATTGCCTACATTTTGTGCAACCTGTAGGCTCAAAGTGTGTTCACAACAACCCACTACTGCAGAGGTCTACACAAGCTGACATTTTAGAATTTCACCCAGCCCAACACATTGCGCATTTTAAGTTTATCTTCAATGTGTTATCCACTCCTGACCATCTTGCACTAGCGTGAATCAAGCCACACCCGCTTACAAACTGCCATAACTAGAGTGTTACAAAAACATGTTTGTCTTACTGCATGAATATCAAGAAAAGTTTAATTAATTATATCATGATACTCTAAACACCATTAAAGGCTATTCTGAGATTTGAAGAATGATAAGAAATTTAACACATGCCAGAGTTGTGAAATGTTATTTCACAACTATTTCTGGAAGGAAACAGGCATAAGAAAACTCTGAGAAAAATCAAATCCAATTTGTTATATGGAGTCTGATCAATCCAGATTTCCTGAAGTTCAAGCAGAAAAATGTAGTCTTTAAAGAGATTCAAAATTCATCACATTTAATATACTTCCAAGGTGAACCCCCTACGAACACCCTGTGCTGTATTCTGTTGTGCAGGATCAGAACAAAATGCTTTCAGTTTAACCCTATGGCACCAGAATTAAGTGCCCAGTGTACTCTGCAAAGGCTCAGGACTTAAATAGATACATTATTTTGTATGTTTTTGGCTGATGACTTTAGGTCACCTTCAGTGTTCTCAGCATCACAGTGTGAATAAAGGGTAAAACTAGTTTCAAGTTCCTGCATCAGTAACCAAACTACACCATAACTTCTTCCACAACTGGCACAGGCTGACTTTCTATGGGCTGGACAGGCTGGGGATCAAATACCAGAGGGGCAAAATTTTCCACACTGATCCAGAATGGCCCTAGAGCCCAACCAGCCTCCTATAGAAAGGGTAACATGTCTCTTTCCTGTGGGCAGAGTGGCCACAGCATGGCATTGACCACCTTTCTCCATCTAGCACCGAGGTTAAGGGAAGTGTAAAGGTAAACCTCTACTCTGCTCTTGGGCCTTCATGACCTGTTCTAAGGATAAATTTTACTTACTGGCATAAGTGACGGGTAAACACCTCCATGACAATAACATGAACACAAATACTTTTTTTTTTGGCAAAATAAATGGCCCAAAGAAGCTGAAAATATTTTACATAAAGTTTGATGGCTATAATTTGATAATTTCCATCCGCATTCATTAAATATTCACATCTATTCTAAATATGGTTTCTGTTAAATGAGTAGAAGGGCACAAACTCGGATGTATACAGTATTACCATTCCAGCATCTTCACACTTAAATATTACTCCTAATGCACACAGAACTATCCTTGGAAGTGATTGTATTCAACAACTGCAGATCATATTACAAGGAAAATAACACATCCATTTCCTATATTTGATCCCTGATAAAGGTACGCAGAACTAAAAAAACTATGCAGGAGGAAGGTTCATTACAATTCTGCTCAGACTTGTTATAACTAAAGCTGACAACTTCTGGGACTTCCTCAGCCTTGAAGATTGGAAAACTACATCACCTTAAAAGGCTGGGATACAATTACTCACTGACAGAGCAGCACATCCCAAAAGAAGGGGATCTGCAAAAAACTCAATAGAAATTTTTGTAAAACAATAGTCATGGGGAGCATGATTCTGTCAACATAAGCAACATAACGTAACCCTATGTAAACTACCATGTGCTATCATTAGTATCCCAAACATACATTATCCTAAAGCAACTAACCTAAACATAACATATATCATCATAAATTATAGTAATATTCAAGTGAAGCAGAACAAGAATAGTAGCATACTCCTGAAGACAGACTATAGTCTGAGCTGAAGGTCTGTGTGAAAATTCCAGTTACATTTATGGCAAATTCATCCTTTTCAGCGCCAATGTTTAATAGTAGGAGGGGAACAATGTTCCCGTGGGCATGTGTGTGAGTTTGTATGTGTCCACAGCATTAACACTTTGTAAAAATAAAATACTAACACCAAGTAGAACACAAGAATCACAAGAATTCTGTGGTACCATCATGGGCAACATTACCAAAATATGGCTCTAGGCAACACACACCAACACTGACCACCACAGCAAAAAATCCCACACCTCAATTCCAGCTTGTAATGAAACAGATGAAACACAACCACTTTCACACAGTATTACTTTACAACTAAGTACACGTTGAAAATAAACTCTGGCTCAATATGTAAGTCATATCAGCAATTCAGTCTGGGAAAGCTTGGCACAGTGTAGAAAGATAGTGCATATTTGCACCCTCTTCAAAGCATACCCTGGAGAACGGGCATGGAAAGCTATATGGGACAGGTTACCAGGATTATGCTACCCGAGGAGGGATGATCATGACTGGAAAATTAGGGCCAGGAAACAAAGAACACTTACCAGGAAATATTCCTTTGTAGATAGGATCATCAATCTCTGGAACCAACTACCTGCAGAGGCGTTAGCGCCTTTACCCTGTAGATACCATATTTTTAAAAAGAGGGTTAAGAAAGTAATTAATAAGAGAAGCGCACTACTTGAGAATAGTGCCGTCACGGGAATGGTGGAACTTTCGACGCGACTAAAGGAATTGCTCGTGCTGCATGCTTATGTCCGTTCGAGACGGACGAAAGTTAGGGGTGTCGGGTAGTGTTTGTGTCAGAGCAAAATGTCTCGTGTCTTATATACACAGTGAAGTTTGCCGGCTGAGCTACTCACTTTGGTCACTCGCCGGCCTCTATGATGAAAGATCGGTGACGGCTCTATTCTCAAGTAGATCCAATTGTTTTATTATGTTTCCTTCTTTTGTATGTTTCGCTTTCTATTTTGTGTTTTTGTATTGTTTCTCCCAATGTGTATGGTTGTTTATTTTCCATTTGTGTGCAATTTTACCGCCACTGCGACCGGGTGGAAATCCAACTGCTGTTAATAAACATCACCCATTCTCCACCAACCCATATACCAACCTGTAAAAGTTCTCAGATCCTCCTATTGCAACCAGGCAATATGAATTCGTCAACTTTGAAAATACCCCAACTTCGTTATTATTTTCAAATTGTACACGAACCGCCATAACGAATACAGCAAAAATTGACAATATTGGGAACTACGTATTCACCGAGGTTCATAAAAATCGACTGGACACAATGATTACACAGTTGTATCGAAGTGGCAACTGCAATTAACCCAGACAGCACAACCACGGCAAAACTTAAGATAAGTTAACTACACGTCTCGTGTCCTTGCACACTCTAAGCTGATTTCACAACAAGTGAAATTCTCTAACTGGGAACCAATTTGACACTCTCTGACCGTCTCTGCAATGCATGGAAGGTAAAATGCAATACCATCCACAGATCATCTAGTCCAAATACCATCGATCAGCGTGCAACACAAAACAGACTATATATGGCACAGATCATCTAGTATATATCTAGTACGTGTTGAGACCACGGATTATTGGCGAGTAATAGCACAGGTGACGGAAGTGGGTGTACACTCGCCGAAGTAGCATCGGAAGGAGACGTAGTAAGTGAAGAGTAATTGGCAGGTTAATTAGTATTCTAATTCGAAAGCCGTTTACCCGCTGTGACGATGTCTTATAAATTTTTAGGGACAATGTAAGTCGCATATTTGTGTTCGCTAAATAAAGGTCACGTTACACAAATATAATTCTTGACCATTTCAAACGCACCCTGCGTGCGTCAATTGTTGTATGTCTCTTTACGTGTGATCCATGCAATTTAGTTTCTTTGGAGTGAGGTTGGTTTGAATGTACAAATGCATGCATTTTTGTACCGAATTTATTTCGTAACTGTTACCGTGTGAAGTTTGTTTTAGGTTCGTAAATTTGACGGATGCTTGAGGCATTCACCTGATATGTTATAGTGCAACTCAACTGTAGGTATTTGTGAAGTTTGTTGCATTGCCAAAGTACACTCTGTGAATTAATAATGAAATATAGAAATAGGTGGTGAGATGCCGGGGTTGTTTTCTGCTACATTTTATGCTTTAGAATAAACGCTTACCTGTTGATTTCCTTCTTTAGATAGTGGTCATGATATTGTGATGGGCTTGTAGAGGTTATACTGCTTGAACGATACCGTTTACCAAAGGTAGAATAGTTTCCTTTTTACATTTGTAAAAGGAAGAGGAGAATCGAGAACAGTCGGAGTATACGTGAGCCGTACCGGGAATTATATTTTGACATCATGGATTGTGTGATGAGGCCAGCTGGATGGATTTACACATGAACAGACGATATGGCCACTTACTTGTTTTAGGTTCTAAAACCGATCTAGTTGCCTGCATTTAGATTGATTTACAAACAGGCAACAGTACTGTTATTTTTGTGTGTAAAAAATACTTATGAAATTGCCCTGAAAACAGAAAACATTGGGTGACAAATGACTGTGTGAGGTGCCCATAAAGGCTTCAAAAGGAGCAAAATTGTAATACTGTGGTTCTGACCACATGCTGAATCAGATAATATTACCTACTTTATGTCAAGATATTTTCAGTCAGATGCTTCTGCAGAGAAAATCCCATCTCTTGAGTCCTTTGTCATAGTTTTTAGTAATTGCCTTGGTGAAGAACACAGTGTTCTGGAATGTAATGCTGTGTAGTGTGGTAGATAGTACAAGTGTTTTTGAGGAACCTGTTGCCGCCATATTTAGTGCAGAAGATGAAGGCATTGGATTTCTACAAGGTGTTGATACCTGTGTCCCAGAGTTCATGGTGTCATAACCAAGGGCACCCTGTTATTTTTTGTTTTCTTTTTATGTGATTCCAATTAATTTGGGTTTTTACTTTCTTTGTTCCTGCAAGTCTGACGATGCAGAGTTATTTCTGTTAATAGGTATTATTACTTCCCCTTGAATAGTGTTCATTATTTGTTGTGCCCACCTTTGAAACCAAAGTTTATTCATCACAGCTTTGTAATTTAATTCTTGGAAAGGCTGTTTGCTCAGTACTTCCTGAAATTTGCAGTGGTTGAGAGAAGAGTTGCTTAAATATGGTTTTATTTTCTTTTCCTAGAGTATTTTGGAATACTGTCTTCTTAGACTTTGTTCTGTGTTTATCTTTCATGTATCATTAATCCTAAGGTTAAAGACCTTGCCACGTAAGATCTACCTCCCAGTATTTAATGAATGTACCGGTAATCTCTTTTCCTTCTGTAGATGCTTACAGTGATGGCAGCTGCAGTTTACAAAGTCTTACCTGACTTTGTCTTGAGCTGGTACTAGTTTTTTAATTTTCATTTATTTTTTGTTCTTATGTGCTGCAGGTTATTTCTTCACAATTTATTTTAGTCATGTCTGTTATTTGTGGGTAGCTAACACCAAAGTCTCAATCTGATTGATGCATTTTGCATAAGTCTGTTTAGTGCGTGCATCTTCACATAGGGAATTATGCCTAATGTACATGATGAAGATTATTAAGTAGTAAAAATAAAGTCAAACGTAATATATTATTGTAAACAAAATTTTATTACTTACATGAAGTCACTATATGTTTAAGCTTAAGTCTCTTAATACAAAATAAAATACAAAAAGTTTCTAAATATCCATTGATGATATGGGGTGGTAAGTAGACACATTTAATTTGATTTGTCATTTCTGTTCCAAGATGTCAATGCATATGACAGAGCTTCAGTTCATTATTCTTCTATATATATGAATTATTCATAAGGATTGTTGTAAAATTGAAAATTAGATAAGAAGTCTTAAATGTGTTTGTCAGCTTTAGTTGTGTATCAAGTTAGAGTAAATTTGCTATAATAGTGACTGCTTGCCATCCACATTGTCATTGAATATTAAGAGACTTTTTTATATATTTATATCCTAGCATATTGAGATTTTAATATTTTTCTATTAATAATGCAACAATTGGAGGAGTTATTGTAATACACCGCTTCTATTAAAAGTGAATTCTATTTATTTATGTAAGAGTGAGGCTTCTTTCATTTTAATATTACCTTCCTTTGCATATTTTGTATTAGTCTGGCCCGAAGATGGCCTTATTAGGGAATGAAACATGTAGCAAGTTCATGTAAGTAATATAATTTTGCTTGTAATACAATACTTTATTTATTACCATATAGTTACATAACACAACAGGATGTCTTCTCCAAAGAAGGTTATTAAGTTGCCAAAATGCAGTTCATTTACAATCATATTAAGCTGTCTAACAAAGTTGTGGTGACTCCTGATGTAGGTACTGTCTGCAACAGAAGCATGCCTGTGAAGAAAAGAGCCCTGAAAAGGCGTGTTACAGGGTCCAGCACTGGATTGACAATAAAGAACAAGAAACAAAAATGTAAGTACAGGTTTGTAGCATCCAGAAATTTGATAACCACAGGTCGCCACTGCATAGTCTGACATACCAGAGTCTTTCCAGTAAGAAACATCCACTTTCATGCATATGAAAATTGCTGTGAATAATAAACAGAAAATAACTTTTTGATATCTACTTTCTACCTATGTTAGAGGCAACCTAAATATTGCATGAAATATATGGCTAGAATAAGGAGAAACTGTGTGTACCGTGAGAAGGGAGAGGTTAAAAGAATAAAACAACTTAAAGGCAGGGATGAAATCAGTCACAACCTGCTGATTGCAGTTTGTAAGAATCAATATTTTCAGTGATGTGTGGACGTTATTCAAAACTTATCTTAGATCATTTTGCTGTCAGCTCTGCTCTCTTCTTCACCACCAGCAAGTTTGTACTTGACCATTAATGTCTTCATATTATAATAGAACAGTCTTTGTTCTGACCTTGTCTTTGGTAATCACTCCAGTAACATTTACTCATATTCACAGCTAACTTCTTGTTTCACAGTGACCATGGGATACAATATAATGGTCAGACCCTGAGGTTTTTGTGGTTCTTTCCCAGTCCCTCCAGGATGAAACTGTTGAGTTGTCTAAATTTGGCATGTTTACTGCTTTCAATATATTTTCCAATTAATTTTCACTAAACTTTAAAAATTCAGCACTGCTCAGAGTTTTTGATTCCTTTGTTAAAATACCATAACTACACATAAAGATTCATAGTTTTATCTAAAATGGATGGCTCAGCTCCACTTTGTTTTAGGTTGGGATATTAGGACTGGTGCATTTAACATCATACTGCCATTGAAAGAATTCATGTCTTTATGTTGCAGTATCTTTGTCTCGTCCAGAGCCACCATATATCAAGACACCAGGTGTTTTGCTCACATTTGGTCAAGGTGATGTTGGCCAGCTTGGTCTAGGAACAAACATATTGGAACGAAGCCGTCCAGCACTTGTGCCAAGTGTGGATAACATTATAGACATGTGTGCAGGGGGCATGCACACAGTCTGTCTCACAGAGTCTGGAGAGGTGAGGCCGATGCTGTTTGCTTAATGAGGGGGAACCTGATTAGCCCACTGCTAATATTTATAATGTGATATTTAGGTGATAACATTTGGCTGTAATGATGAGGGGGCATTGGGTCGTGATACCAGCAAGGAGGATTCAGAGACAGAGCCAGGGAAAGCAGTCTTGGAAGGCCGTGTGGTGCAGATTACAGCTGGAGACTCTCACACTGCAGCACTACTTTCTGATGGGAAGGTGTATGCCTGGGGCTCATTCCGGGTAAGTATGCACATACATAGCAGGTTTTTCCCCAGTGACTGTGCACGTATTGGAGATTAACATTATTGTGTGTATTGCAGGATTCTAGTGGAACAATGGGCCTCTCATCTAAAGGGATAGAGAGAAAGCCCATAGAAATGTTGCCAGGCACTGTTGTTGTGAAGATAGCATCAGGGGCACATCACCTGGTTATGTTGAGTGAAAATGGACAGCTGTACACATGTGGGTGTGGGGAACAGGGACAGCTGGGCCGAGTAACAGAGCGAAGTGCAAATCGAGAAAGAAGGCATGGCATGGGTGAGTGCGAGATGAGTTTCAGTGTTATTGTGATAGGTTTTGACCTTCATCAGAATTCACTATTGTCCTCTGTTGCAGCCAATTTTCTCTCTCCCATACTGGTGACGTTCAACCCAAGACACAAACCTGAGTTTGAAGATGTATGGGCAGGTACATATTGTACGTTTGCAAAGGAGAAATCAAAAGGAGACATATATGTGTTTGGACTGAATAATTACAACCAGTTAGGTGAGTTTTAGTAGCTGCTTGATTTCATGTTGTGGAACATCATCTATGTACAGTGAAACTTGGATTTCATATTCATTGAATGTGTTTTTCTTCATTGTATCCATGTTCATATTCACACTAACAAAACTGCCATATGAACAATAGCATATTTTCCTGGAATATGTGTTTGTGCTGTCTACCCTGTTATACTATTGTACAGTTATAATTTTGAAGTGGCCATACAGTGGCCTTCTGATGTTTTCAGTACTTTCCTTTAGAAATCAGTAAAACAAAGGGTAGATTTTCAGTTGTAATTTCCTATCTGTTATGTTTTCTTTGTGTACAGTTAAACTATTCAGTAGATTCAAGGTTGTGCCAGCAGAGTGGAGCTGTGTTTCTTATGGATGCCAAGCCTGTGTAATGAAAAATTATTGCTGATGCTACATATAAGTAACAGCATGTCCATGTGCTTCTTAAGTAACTGTTTCAATGTTTATATCATATATACCCGAATGCAAGATGACTGTAGTCTAAGACATCCCCTCAAATAATACATGTCTGCCAAGAGAAAATGTATTATCCAAATCTAAGGTAAACCC
>JGI24700J35501_10930266_pt1 | contig 12569 bp, 10 predicted proteins | sample TergutTh196P1_FD_35501 | JGI IMG/M metagenome (IMG submission 35501) | reverse complement strand
GGCGGTTCTCCAATGGGAGGAAGTCGTCCTAGCAGCGGACGTTCGGGCGGTTCGGGCGGCGGATTTTCTTCGGGTTCACGGTCAAGTGGCGGCGGCGGTGGTTGGGGCGGTACTTCGCGAACCCCAGCAGCTCCAAGAAGAACATCCAGTTCGCGCGGATCGGCGGCATCTAATGCAGGTAGTTTTGTTGGCGGAATGGTTGTTGGCTCTATGTTGGGCGGCAATCGCAATCGCAGACCGCCCAGAAGAAACAATCGAAGTCCTGCGCCACGTCCAAGCAGAAACACTGGCGGAGGAATGGGCTCTGCTCCAATGAGCAGCGGATCGGCAAATAGAGGTTGCGGTAGCGGTTGCTTAAAGCCGATTATTTATGGCATAATTATAATAGTTATTATTGTTGCGGTATCTCAAATGCTCTCAGGCGGCGGCGGAGTTGCTAGCAATGCAGCCGATGCAAATTTAACAGTATCTACAATAGAACGCACGGCTTTACCGCTTAATGCCGCTGATTCAACTGCTCCGTGGCTTGTGGATAATTTGGGATGGATTGGCAATCAAGCAACGCTCCAACAGGGCTTAACCCTGTTTCACCAACGCACAGGAGTACGTCCGCTAGTTTATATCACGGACAACATAAATGGCAACGAAAATCCTAACTTTTCGCAAATGCAAAGTTATGCAGAAGATGCGTACGTTGAGATAATTGGCGGAAATCCCGCACATTTGTTGCTGTTGTTCATGGAAAACTCGGCTGGCGATTACGAAATGTGGATTACAGTTGGCAGTCAAGCCCTCACTGTTATGGATAGCCAAGCACAAGATATTTTGCTTGATTTTGTACAACGTTTTTATTACGAAGATGTTGACGAAGCCACTATGTTTTCAATGGCATTCGATTCCGCATCCGAACGCATTATGACTGTCCACCAAGAACCATCGCTTGTGCCTGTTTTTGTTATTATAGGTGTAATTATTTTGGCGGTTATTTTGTTTATGTGGTGGCAACAACGGCAAAAGCAGAAAAATCTTGAGGCGGCACAAACCGCAGAAATTTTAAGCACTCCGCTAGAAGAATTTGACAAGGACGATGCCGCATCCGCTTTAGCAAAACAGTACGAAGATGACTAATTTTAGAAAATATCGAAAATATCAAAAATATCCAAAATCGAAAGGAAAATTATAATGGGCGTATTAAGCAGATTTAAGAATATCATGTCGGCGAACATAAACGCTTTGCTAGATAAAGCGGAAAATCCCGAAAAAATGATAGATCAAACTTTACGCAATTTAGCAAACGATTTAGCAGAAGTTAAAAAGGAAACCGCAGGCGTTATGGCAGAGGAAACTCGCACGCGCCGCGATGCCGATAAAAATTTGGCAGAAGTAAAAAAGAACATGGATTTAGCCAAAAAAGCCCTTGCGGCTGGCAACGAAGACCACGCACGAGTTTTTCTTAATAAGAAAAATGAACTAGAGCAGCATGGTTTAGAGTTAAGCAAACTTGCAGAGGCGGCTCAACAGAATGCTGTCCAAATGCGACAAATGCACGACAAACTTGTCCGAGATATTAACTCGTTGCGAACTCGAAAAGCTACAATAAAATCCAATATATCGGTGGCAAAAGCAACCGAACGTATAAACAAAATGGGCGATGCTGGCTCGAAAGCGGAAGGTGCGTTGCAACAATTTAACCGTTACGAGCAACAAGCCCAAGAACGCCTTGACAGAGCAAAATCGTTGGCAGCTTTGAATGAAGTTCCTGTTGACGAAGCGGACGCTTTGGCAAACTTATACAAAGGTGGCGGCGGTGCAGCTTTAGAAGACGAGTTGTCCGCGCTGAAAGCAGAAATGGGGCTTGCTCCTGCAAAAAATGTTGACGACGAACTCGCCGCTTTGTACCAAGAAATGGAGATTCCATTGGAGAATTAGTAAAAATGTTAAAAATAGAAAATTGCAAATGCTGTTGTATTTGCAATTTTTTTGTCTAAAATTAGCGTTTTATAGAATTTTAAGCTGTTATAGTACGATATGGACGGTTGCTCCTGCAACATTGTCCACCGTATAATTTGTCAACAAGGCTTCTGTAATGGAATTTCTATTTTTTTGTTTTGCACCTACAAAATAAAAATGTTCATAATTTATTTTGTAGCAATCGCTCCACAGCAGATTTATATATGGATTTGAACGATATTTATTTTTATCCCAAGTTGACAACATAAATTTTGCAGTTGTACCTAGTAGCGAATTTTTTAGGATTTGTTCTTGGTTTTCGTCCCAAGTATCAAAATAATCAACGTGTCGACCAATGTACGGCGGATCGCAATAAATAAAATCGTTTTCGTTTGCCAAAGATATTGTTTTTTCAAATGGTTGACAAATGAAATGCCAATCGTTGTTAATTATTTTTTGTTCAAAATGTTCAACTTGATTAACAATTTTTGTGATGTATGCTTTAGAAAATCGCTGTGGTTTGTGGCAATACGGAACATTAAAATTACTAGTTTTGTTAAATCGTATCATTCCATTAAAGCAAGAACGATTTAGAAACAAAAAATCTAGCGGATTATGACCAGTATTAAAACGTGTGCGTACGTGATAATAATGTTCTTCGCCTTTTTCGGATAGAATTTTCCCTTCCTCCTCTAAAAATTGTCTGACCATTTTTGCGGTTATTTTCCGATTTTTTAGGCTATTGTAAAAATTTATTATGTGAGGGTTTAGGTCGGCAAAAATAGCTTTTGATGGGGCAATATTTAATCCCACAACGGCAGAACCCATAAAAGGCTCAATCCAAGTAGCACTATTTTCAATAGATATTGTTGATTTTATTAGCGGAAGCAATTTTGTTTTTATTCCCTGTATTTTGAATGGGGGTATAAATATTTTCTCGTTTTGCATGGAAACACCTCAATCTTTCGCATTTTTTATATCCATTGACAAGCCACGATAAATTATATATTCGTCAAATGTATTCAATAATTTTCGTTTTCCGCTAGATGTTTCAATTTGTATTTTGCCAAAATTAGCCCAATAATCGTCAAAAATTTCTTCGCCAGCTTTTGCAAAAACGCCGTTCCCTGAAATAATATTTGCTATATTTTTTATACTGCCTATATTTGCTGTGTTTCCGCTACCTGCTTTATCACTCGCAATTTTCCATTTTTCGACAGCAAAAAACTTAAAATTGTTTATAACGCTTGATATATTGGGCAATTCGGCAATGCTATATGATTTAGTTTCCAAATTTTCGGTTTTGCGAGAATAAATTATTCCCAAACAAAAATGGGCTGAATATTTATTGTAAGGATATTGTATATTTTTAGAACTTTCACGATTGACAAAATATTCGCCATGAGAGCCAAGTGTAAATCCGTTACAAAAATTGGGACGATTTTCGTTGATATATGTAGTTTTTAGATCAACAGCAAATTTTATTTCGTCATTTTTATCATTTATAAAAGTAATGTCGGGATAATAATTTTGGTGGTTGCAAGTTCTAACGTATAGCCAATTTTTGTTGCAAATTCAAGAAAATATGGAAACAGATGTAGTTCCAATATTTTTGAAATTACCTTGGTATCTGTGGAAATTATGTAAATGTTCTTGAAAATGTCAATAAAACCTTTAATAGTCCAATCGCCGTCAATGGTTATACGTTGACTCAAAGTATCCGCAAATTCAGATAAATAATGTTGAAAGGTTTGTTTTTCTGTGGCATATTTTATTGATAGCTTCTCCATGTTCATAATTTCCCCTTTCAATTTTTAATTTTAACTTACAATAACACTATTTACAGTAATTGTCAACAAATGTTTCAATTTGATTTTTTTGTACCCAAAACTACCAATCCTACAAAACATATGTTATAATATTAAATAAATCAACATTTTTATTGAAAGGGGCAATCAGCATTGTTTACTACCATCAAAAGCGAGTTAGGGTTAGTTACCATCGAGCAAGAAGTTTTGGCTAAAATAGCGGGGCTTGCCGCAATGGATTGTTATGGAATTGTCGGAATGGCAGCCAAAAGCGTAAAAGACGGCTTGGTGTATCTGCTGAAAAAAGAACGGCTAACTAAAGGCGTTCGCTTGCAAATGGACGACAATATCCTAAAAATAAACCTGCACATAATTGTAGAATACGGCACTAACATAAACGCAATAGCCGAAACTCTCAAAAGTAACGTTAAATATAAAGTTGAAGAGCAATCGGGAATTACTGTAGGGCAGGTTAATATCTTTATTGAAGGCGTTCGCATAAAATAAAATATAAAGGAGTGCAGTACCTTGGCTTTAACCAATATAGACGGCACAATTTTAAGAAGAATGATAATTTGCGGGGCAAACAACCTAACTCGCCATAGTAGCGAATTGGATGCACTTAATGTTTTTCCTGTGCCAGACGGCGATACTGGGCTTAATATGTCCTATACCGTGCAGGCAGCCGCCCGCGAAACCGAAAAATTAAACTCAACTAATATTTACGATATTGCAAAAGCTGCATCTAACGGGGCTTTGCGTGGCGCACGCGGTAACTCGGGCGTAATTTTGTCGCAACTTTTCCGTGGCTTTGCAAAAGGACTCGAAGGCGTTTCGAAAGCAACTTGCAAGGATTTAACTCGGGCATTAACCGAATCCGCCAAAATGGCTTATCGAGCCGTTATGAAACCCAAAGAAGGCACAATTTTAACCATCGCAAAAGCATTAGCAGAATCCGCTAAATCCGCCAAAACTACCACCATGCACGAAACTATGCAAGAAGTTATAAAAGGCGGCTACATCGTTTTAGAGCAAACTCCGCAAATGTTGCCCGAACTTAAACAAGCTGGCGTAGTTGATTCTGGCGGAAAAGGTCTAATTTATTTTATGGAAGGTGCTTTAGATGGGCTTTTGTCCGATTTTACGCCAACCGTCGAAACTATCGGAAATATAACGTCAACTCCTAATCCGAGCGGTGCTGCCGCCAATTTTGCCACCGAAGATATAAAATTTGGCTATTGTACCGAATTTTTGGTTGACATTCCAAAACCACTTTCCGCCGCAAAAGAGGAAAATTTGACTAACTTTTTGCTTGCAAACGGCGATTCTGTTGTCGTTGTTTGCGACGATTTGATGGTGAAAATTCATGTGCATACAAATCATCCTGGCTTGGCTATGGAAGAAGCCTTGAAAATAGGCAGTCTTAACAATATTAAAATAGAAAATATGCGCAATCAACATACAAATTTATTGGAATTTTCCACCGTGCATCAGCAAATTGTAAAAGGCTCAACGCCAGCGAAAAAGGTTGACAAACCTTCGCCAGAAATCCCGCAAAAGCAACTGGGTTTTGTTACAGTTGCCGCAGGAAAAGGTTTGGTCGAGTTGCTGGAAGATATGGGTGCAGATGCAGTTATCGAAGGCGGGCAAAGCATGAACCCAAGCGCGGACGATATTCTGCAAGCAATTTTGGCTGTAAATGCCGAAAATATAGTAATTTTGCCCAATAACAAAAACATAATTTTGGCAGCCGAACAAGCCGCAAATTTGCTTAAAACTTCGCAAAATTCTTCTAGTAAAATTGTTCATGTTATTCCAACAAAATCTGTGCCACAGGGAATTGCTTGCTTGCTAGATTATTTTGACGGCAGGGATATTCCCGAATATTTGCAGGAAATCAACGAAAAAATACAACACGTTCACACTGGACAAGTAACTTTTGCGGTTCGTGATACAACCGCCAACGGCATAAAAATAGCCAAAAACGACACAATTTGCCTTTACGATGACAACATAGTTTTGGCGGAAAAAGATGTCCAAATGGCTACAAAAAAATTGGTTGACTATATGCTGAATCATTCTCATGCAACCGAATCGCCCAAAGAAATTATTACCATTTATTACGGCGAATCCATAACCGAAACAATGGCAAACGAGCTACTTACCTACATCACAGAAAATCACAGCGGCATCGAAACGGAAATATACAACGGCGCGCAACCGCTTTATCACTATATAATTTCGGTGGACTAAAAATGGATATTTCCAATATAAAGGGAATCGGCAAACAACGCGCCGCCGCATTACAAAACATAGGAATTTTCACGGTTGACAACATGATAAATGCTTTCCCAAAATATTACAACGATCGTAGCAAAATTAGTACGCTTGATAAGCTAGAAATTGGCACTATCCAAACAATAAAAGCCACAATTACCGAACCTGCAAAAAATTCCACCGTTGCAGGCGGAAAAGTGTTGACAAAACTTTTGGTTACGCAAAATCAAAAAAAGCTAGAAATCGTATGGTTTGGGCGTTCTTATTTGCAATGGATTTTCAAAATTGGCAGCACACATTATTTTACAGGAAGAATCATCGCAAAGTTCGGCACTTTGCAAATGGAATCTCCCGAATACGAAGAGGAAGATGCACAAAGTTTGTCCGTTGGGCGAATAGTTCCAGTTTATAACACGCCGAAAAAGATAAGCCAAAAAATGTATCGAAAATGGGTAAAATCGGCACTTGACAACGCAACTTTGCACGACAAATTGCCCAAAATATTGTACGAAAAATTTAATTTAGCCGCTCTCAAAACCGCCATCGAGAACATTCATTTTCCGCAAAACGAACAGCAACTGCAAACCGCAAGGCAACGGCTAGTTTTCGAAGAATTATTTTTTATGCAGCTTGCCTTGCAAAACTTGCGTGGAGATACAGCCGAGGGCGTAAAAATAACCGATGTTGAAACTCTGCCAATATTGCAAAAATTACCATTTACAATAACAAAAGCCCAGCAAACGGTTTTGGACGACATTATTCACGATTTGCAAAGTGGCTTTGCGATGAATCGCCTAATTCAAGGAGATGTTGGCTCTGGCAAGACGATAGTTGCCGTAATTGCGGCATATTTAGTGGCAAAATCGGGCTATCAAGTGGCAATAATGGCTCCAACAGAAGTGCTTGCACAACAGCATTTTAGCTATTTTTCGCAATATTTGTCGCAATTTTCGCCGCTATTGTTAATCGGCTCTGTTAAAGATAAAAAAACAGTGTACAAAAAAATAGCCGAAAACGCAACCCAAATAATAATCGGCACGCACGCAATTATCCAAAAATACGTATCTTTCGCCAAATTAGCATTAGTTATCACAGACGAGCAACATCGGTTTGGCGTAATGCAACGCACCGACCTAATAAAAAAGGCGGAAAATCCCCACAAAATGATAATGACAGCAACGCCGATTCCGCGAACTTTGGGGCTTATATTGTACGGCGACATGAACATCTCAATAATAAACCAGTTGCCGCCCGGCAGACAAACCATTATAACAAATTGTGTCAACAGCAGTTATCGTCAGCGTTTAACCGCATTTGTCGAAAAGCAAGCGCAACAGGGACAACAAATTTACATTATATGTCCCACAATCGAGGAATCGGAATTAGAGCTGCAATCGGTGCTAGAATACACCGCCAATTTACAGCGGCAATTACCCAATATTGCGGTGGCGTGTTTGCACGGCAAAATGAAAAATTCGGTTAAGGAAGAAATAATGCAAGCGTTCAAGCAAAATAAATTTTCCGTTTTGGTAGCAACAACGGTCATCGAAGTTGGCGTTGACGTTCCCAACGCAACTTTAATAATAATAGAAAATGCCGAACGGTTCGGCTTGGCACAGTTGCATCAGTTGCGCGGACGAGTTGGGCGCGGCACACAGCAATCTCATTGCGTTTTAGTAACCGACAATAAATCGGAAACCACAACGCAACGCATGAAAGCCATGAAAACCACAACGGACGGCTTTAAGTTATCCGAACTAGATTTACAATTACGTGGACACGGCGATTTTTTCGGTACGCAACAGCACGGACTTCCCAAACTAAACATAGCCAACTTCTACAAAGACATCGAAATCCTAAAAGAAGCCCAAAAAGCCGCCTCAACCATATCTCAAACCCAACTAACCCCACAAGAACAATCCACCATACAACAAGAAACATCAAAAATTTTACAAAATATTTTGACAATGTAAAGGTCAAAATATTAAAACCTCGGGCGCTGCCCGAACCCGCAAGGAACGCGTCCCTTGACCCGCTATTTTTTTATGGTTTTGGGGGAATTATACAAATGGGTAAATTTTGGCGTTTACGTTAACGTCGACAAATATGTTATCGTCAAATTATAAATCATATACCCACAATTTTGAATTGCAACGGAGGTAAAAAATGCAAGATAAAATAAACGAATTACAAGAAAGTATCCAACAAAAAGTTAGCAAAATAGCCAATTTGACCGATTTGGAAACAATGCGTGTTCAGTTGCTTGGTAAAAAGGGCGAAATAACGCAACTTCTCAAATCGTTGGGAACGTTATCCAAAGAGGAGCGACCTGCTGCAGGGCAGTTGGTCAACAAATTGCGAGTTTTTGCCGAAACGCAAATTTCCACAATCGAGCAAAAGCTATCAAAAGAAAAATTGGCACAGGATTTACAGCAAGAAAATATTGACGTAACAATGCCTGGTCGGCGGCGACTTATTGGGCATTTGCACCCGCTTACGTTGGTTCTAAACGAAATGCAAGATTTATTCATTGGAATGGGCTTTACAATAGCCGATGGTCCCGAAATTGAAACCGATTATTACAATTTTGAGGCGTTAAATATTCCCGCAAATCATCCCGTAAAAGACGAACAAGATACTTTTTACACGGATGAGGGCTTTGTTTTGCGTACGCAAACATCTGGCGTGCAAATACGTGTAATGGAGCAGAATCCTGTGCCGCCGATTCGCATTATTGCACCTGGAACAGTTTACCGCTCTGATGACTGGGATGCAACGCACGCACCAAACTTTCACCAAATTGAAGGCTTGGTAGTTGACCAAAACGTTACAATGGCAGACTTAAAAGGCATTCTAATTTTGTTCGCAAAAAAAATATTGGGCGAAAATATTAAAACTCGCTTTCGTCCTAGCTTTTTCCCATTTACCGAACCCAGCGCCGAAATGGATATTAACTGCTTTGTTTGTCAAGATACCGTAAACGAAAATTGTCCAGTTTGCAAAGGCAGCGGCTGGGTAGAACTTTTGGGCTGTGGAATGGTTCATCCCAAAGTATTGCAAGGTTGCAACATCGATCCCCAAAAATATTCTGGCTACGCTTTCGGCATGGGCATCGACAGAATAGTAATGCAACGCTACAACATCACCGACATTCGCCTACTATACGAAAACGATATGCAATTCTTAACCCAATTCTAAAAGGCGGGTCAAGGGCGCGCGCGTCCTTGCGGGTGTGGGCAGCGCCCACGGTCCTAATGTTTAACAAAAGAAAGGATGATTTTATGGATATACCGATTTCGTGGTTGAAAAGTTATGTTGATGTGGGCGTTTCGGTACGCCAGTTTATGGACGATATTACAATGACAGGCACAACAGCCGAATCGTTAAAGCCGATTGGCTTCGAATTAGATAAAATAGTAGTTGGTTTAATTGAGCAAATTACAAGACATCCCAATGCGGATAAATTAGTTGTTACAAAAGTTAAAATCTCGGAAAACGGCGAAGAACCCTTGCAAATTGTTACTGGTGCAACCAACCTAAAAGTTGGCGATTATGTGCCTGTTGCTTTGCATGGCGCTAATTTGGCGGGCGGTCTGCACATAAAAAGGGGCAAATTGCGTGGCGAAATTTCTGACGGAATGTTATGCTCCATCGAAGAATTGGGCTACACAAAACAGGATTTTCCAGAGGCTCCCGATGACGGAATTTACGTCTTCGAACAGCCGCAACCGCTCGGTGCAGACGTTCGCGAAGTTTTGCAACTGCTCGATAATGTCGTCGAATTTGAACTCTATTCAAATAGATCGGATTGTCAATCGGTTTTGGGAATCGCTCGCGAAACCGCCGCAACTTATGGCAACCGTTTTGTTTTGCCAACTGTAAATTTGAAGGAAACCGCCAGCGGTACAGCATCCGATTTCATAAAGGTTGACATTCAAAATGAAAATTTATGTCCTCGCTACATTGCGAGAGTTGTCAAAAACGTGATAATAAAGCCATCTCCGCAATGGTTGCGCCGCCGATTAACTCTGTCGGGAATCCGCCCAATAAATAATGTGGTTGACATCACAAATTATGTCATGTTGGAATATGGTCAACCTCTTCATGCTTTCGACATTGACAATATCGATGAGCGGCAAATTATCGTTCGCAACGCACACGCCAACGAGCAGTTTGTTACTTTGGACGGCACAAACCGCCAACTGGACGAAACTATGCTTGTTATCGCCGATAAAAATAAAGCTGTCGCAATCGCTGGCGTTATGGGCGGAGAAAACTCTAAAGTTACGGGAAATGCCTCGGCTGTGCTGTTTGAATCCGCCAATTTTGATGCCACAAATATACGCTTGACAAGCAAAAAATTGGGAATGCGTACCGATTCTTCCGCAAAATTTGAAAAGGGAATCGACCCAAATTTGCCGCTAATCGCAATAAATAGAGCAATGGAACTAATCGAAAAATTAGAATGTGGCGAAGTTGTTCCAAATATGGTGGACAAATATCCCAATCCGCGCGAACCGCAAAAAGTGGAGTACAATCCCCAAAATATCAACCAAAAATTGGGAATCAACCTGTCCGCACAGCAAATGGAGGATTTATTGGCTTTGTTGGATATTTCCGCAAAAAACGGCGTTGCGATTGTGCCAACTTTTCGCCCCGATATTACAGGCGAAGCCGACATTGCCGAAGAAATAGCCCGAATGTACGGTTACGACAAAATCCCAATAAATCAAGTGATTGACGGAATAACTGGCGGTGGCAAAAACGCAATTCAAAAATCGGTAGACAATATAAAAAATCTGCTTTCTGCACTGGGATATTCCGAAGCGTTGACAACTTCTTTTGAAAGCCCTAAAATTTTTGATAAGCTGAAAATGCCGCAAAATGAACCTTTGCGTAACGCTGTAAAAATCAACAATCCTCTCGGCGAAGATTTCAGCATTATGAGAACTTCTCCGTTAAACGGAATGTTACAAAGTTTGTCAACTAATTTTAACCGCAGAAATGATTTCGCACGGCTTTTTGAGTTGACGAAAGTGTTTTTGCCAACCTCAAATGGTTCTTCAAACGAGCCAATTTTGCCCACTTTACCAAACGAACCGATTTATTTGACAATCGGAGCGTACAGCAAAAACCCTGATAAAGCAGGAAAAACTGGAATGGATTTTTTTGACTTAAAAGGAGATATTGAAGAACTTTTGGCAAGTTTGGGCATTGCAAACGTGAGTTTTGTGGCAAATGCAAACGTTCCGCAACTGCATCCAGGTCGCACGGCGGACATAAAAATCGGCGAAAATACAATAGGACAGCTTGGCGAGTTGCATCCCGATATTGCGGCAAATTATGAAATCGGAACACGTTCGTATATTGCAATCATAAAATTGGCGGATATTTTAACCGAAAAAACGCCAAAATATGTACCTTTGCCAAAGTTTCCTGCAATAGTATGGGATATTTCGTTGCAAGTAAAAGAAGAAATTGCGGTTGCCACAATAGAGCAAGCTATCAAGGAAAAAGCGGGCAAATTGCTAACGGAAATCTCATTATTTGACGTTTATCAAGGTTCACAAATTGAGAAAAATTACAAATCGGTATCATACACGTTGACATTTAGAGCAACCGACCGAACTTTAACCATTGACGAACTGCCAAAAACGGCAATTTTGCAACATTTGCAAGATACTTTTGGCGTTACATTGCGGGATAAATAAATGAGCATTAGCATCTCAAATTTAATTATACGGATTCCAGTTGCGTTTTTGGCGTTGCTAATTCACGAGTCAATAAAAGCCCGTTGCACAACTTTGCTAGGCGATCCCACTCCAAAAAGGCGCGGATTTATGACTGGCAAACCGCTAAAATACATAGATCCGCTAGGGTTTATCATAACAGTAATATTTGGCTTTGGCTGGGGAAATCCTGTACCAACATCGCCGCTGTACTACAAAGACCGCTACAAAGGCGTAATTTTGACTTATGTTACTCCGTCATTGTTTAACCTTTTTGTGGGACTTTTGGCGGTTTTAGGATTAAGTTTGTTTAATTTAGTGCCAATCCAAGTAATAACAGAAAGTGCGCCAGCGGTTGACATAATTTCTTCGTGGATGCTTAGTTTTATTGCCGATTTTGCTTTTGTCAACGTTAGTTTGGCTTTGTTTAACTTTGTGCCAATCGCTCCTTTGGATGCCGCAAAAATTTTGCAAACGGCACTTCCTGCCAAAACGGCAATAATAATGGCGAAAAACGAGAAAATGCTACAGTTAATTTTAATTATGATGATTATTTTTGGCATTATGCAAAGTATAATTCATCCTGTTGCATATATGATTATTTCGGCGGCTTGGTAACCAAAAAAAGGCGGACCCGCCTGTCAGACGGGCAGGTAATATCCGCCCTTTTTTGGGGTTATATAAATATGAACCCAAAAATTATAGTAATTAAACCTAATAAAAAATGCGGGTCAAGGGCGCGCGCGTCCTTGCGGGTTCGGGCAGCCTGCCCGCCGGCAGGCGGGCGCCCGAGGGTTTAGGGTTT
>JGI24700J35501_10930268_pt1 | contig 12577 bp, 7 predicted proteins | sample TergutTh196P1_FD_35501 | JGI IMG/M metagenome (IMG submission 35501) | reverse complement strand
AGAATCCCTGATGATGATCAATAAGATCGAAACATGTAGGATGGTTTTTTAATAAAAGAGTTTTAAGTGATTTTATTATAACTTAAAACGAGTGCATAAGTTGGTGTGAGTGAAACAACTATTAAGTGTTACATCTTTAATTTGGCAACGTGTTTCGATCTCAGAAGGTCATCTACGGGCCAGTAGTACAAAATACATAAAGCGAATTGTGTATAAATGTATTAAGTTTTGAACTGAGATATCAATTTAACAACCTGATAACATAAGGGATGATTTGTTAGATTAAAAATATACAAAAAAAGGGTTAAAATGGTTTAATAAACTATTACAACATTCTCAAAATGCACTATCGTATCTTGTCGTAGTGGATGTGTATGAGATCTCACTCCACCACTTAATATAAATGTAGAGAATTCCTTGTATGAATTTTATACTACTGGCCTGACATGATCCTCTGAGGTAGAAACACACTGCCAAATTAAAGATATAACACTTACTGGTTGTGTTGAGGGCAATTTATTTCTCTTGATCAAGATATACCTGCTCTACATTCTGACTCAGAAGGAAACTGCATGGACAAGACACTCTGAATGTACACATATGTTTCAAATAAAAATGTACAGCTTAGTGGAATCAATATTTATGTACAGCACCAATTTCATGTACAGGTTTTTCTCTTTTTCTTTTTTAATAAATTGATATAATTTGATATGAGCTTCACATGAAGTCCAGGTTATAATGAAACAATGGGAAAAATTAAATTTCACCTGACAACTGTAAAAATAGATCCAAATATCTAAAGTTCACTGACATTAATTCACATTCTCCCCATGTATGTTTTCAGTTCATGTATTCCATACAAAGAACAAACAACTGCGAACAATGTCAGTGTATGGCAAAATGATAGCCCTACATGTCTCAAGCCTCTCTTTCTCTGTCCTTCCTTTGAGTACAGTGTGGTAACTGCACCTCTGTAAGGATGATGCACCACAATCTCGATATCAAAAAACAGTTTGATGATTCTGTCAGTCTGGTCCGATAGTTGACCAGAGGCTCTCATCCTCCTGGGTATCAAATTTTCAAATTCAGCTCAGTAACTGTAATCATTCATAAGTATGGGCAGACAATCTATGAGAGGTGCCTCACCGTTATCATTTATATAACTATTTATTCCTGTTTCAGTCATATACAAATTAACATTTCAGCCAAGAGCGCCAGGCCATCATCAGCTCAATCATTCATATAAAAAATAATATGTACTGGATGACTCTTGCAAAAATGAACTTGCAAGTGCTGAATCTTCTAGCAATCATGACTCTTATATGAATGACTGACATGGCAATGGTCTAAATACTTTCAGCTGCAATGTACGTATCAAGGATATGGTAATGAATAACTCTGTAAATGATAAACCTGTTTCTATATACATATGGGCAGATATCTACAAGTTCCAAAAGCTAAACAAGAGAGAACTGAAAATGTTAGGATGAAACATTTACTAGCAGGAAAAAATAAAATCAACAACAAATTATGTACATTACTGTAAACGTCTTCCATTTGCAAATGAGCATCAAATAACAATTCTGACATTCTACATACTGTTTTGCTTGTGCAAATCACAGTCTCTCTGCTCCATCCAAAGAAAAATGATCATGAATTATTTCATGAATCTGATTATCTCATCAAGTAAATATATCAATCACCTCTCATAACAGAAGACACAAAAATATTGCTGCCCATGAAGGTGATGATAACAATGACTTGTGGGGAGCTGTGAAGTAGTTTCTGCTACACATGACCACTTACATACATTAACATACAAACACATTTACAAATGGAATGTATTTTAAATCCAGACAGGCATGCTAGTCTATTACTATTTGTTTAGAGTATGGCAGTAAGTACTTGCTATTAGAGGACACCTGCTCTATTCAAGGGTTTGTACAAGCCAACTTGACCCACAAGCTTCAAACATTCCAAGTTTATGTATTTCTTTGCAGACATGTGGTATAACTGCTTAAACAGATGACTGGCCCACTATAAGTCCCCTTTATGTACAGTCAACAGCTTAATGTGGATGTAACTGGATCATTTCTTTCAGTGGTCTAATGAAGTGACTAATATAATAAGAATCTTGTTTTTATCTCACCATAAAATCAAGTTCCCATGTTAATGCTGATAATAATGTTCTCATCCATTCTTTTCATCTTTCCTTCTCATGACCTCCACCAAGCAGGAAATGTGACATACTCAGTTAACAATAGACACAACTGAGTACACTTCACATGTACACCAGATTCATACACACAAATGTGTGACTTCTTAGTATGGGACACATCGTCATGAAGTAAATATTGCAAATCATACTGGTATTCTGGGATTCTTTCTGATAATAGAGAACAGTATGTTGTTCAGACACCCCTTTTCAGGAAACTTAAAAAAAAGGCACTTACTGTAAATACAACATGCAAGTATAATTTCACATGTGAAATTCTACATTACCTTTCTCTAGTACCTACATACCAACCTACAAAACATCATATCCTAAAGGACAGAAATCTTCCATAAATGTCAAAGTTTATATTGTGTCACTACAATCCAATCCACAACTTCATACAGATACACACACTATTAATCACAGTTCATTTTTAATATTTACATAACATTATCATTCCATCCACAGCTAGTTCTTCCCAAATGGTCTTTTCTTGAATTTTGCTAAGTAATTTTTCATGTGTATCATATTAACCTCATATGTGCTATGTGTATCACAAACCTCACCCTTATTGATCTGATCACCCTCATGCTCATGTGTTATATCACGAAATTCCTTATCTGACTTTCACAATTCTCTTGTTTTGTCATACCTCTTGTGTAAAAATATTCTCCTTGGTACTACATCACACAATCTTAACCTATGTTATATTTTCACAGTGGCAGAAAAATTGACAATGACACAACAGGTATAATTACAGTTCCACATAAATTTTAATCCTTTAGCAGATGCACACATATCTCAGGTGCCAGATGATTAAATTTTTGTAGGGTGGTGCCTAATATTTGTGGGTCCCCGGTATGAACTGGCTTCATGCCACCCTTCTGGCACCTAGAATTTTAAGGTGGCTCCTAAGTTCTGGAAAATTTGTGCACCCCTGTCCTTTAGTTTGTAGAAAGGCATGACAAAAATAAGTGATTCTGAACTGAACAGTTAGCAAGCATTTCCTAAATTCATTCTGCTCTTAATTTAATTACATATATAATATAAATTTGTTACTTTTACTCCCAGGTACTTGAACTTAGCCACATTAGCAAATCTACATGTTCTCCTCACTACAAACATCTTTCAAATTCAATATGAATGTTGTACATTACTCTCTTCTACTCAGCGTCAAGTTTTCTTAATATCTGTAATTAAATCATCTAATACTATTGAACTGTTGTGCTAGTTTTCAGATAAAATTTTGTACTAACTGATAAGAGCAATAGGGCCAACAATTACCACTGCCAGTATTATCAAGTAAAATAATACCATAATCCTCTAGCGTGGCAATATTTCCATCTTCCATTTCAAAAACCAACCCCACTTCCGATATCAGGAGACATTACCAGCCCCACCTATAATTAAGGTTTCTGCTTCATGTAGCACATGCTGAGGTCTAATAATTAATTTCACAATTATAAAGAGCTGGTTGTGCTTGATGCCCCAATTTTGGCATCTGATATATACACATTATACACCCTGGCTACAACTACTGTTGTCTCTAGGACACAAATTAACTCAATCTAATGAACGCTAACAGAATAAGGTCTCCTAGTACACAGCAAAAATTAATGGCACTACATTGAGACAAGCTGTTAGCTATATGTATTGGTCACTTTAGCCATGGGTAAAGAGTCCCTGGTACCCTCTGAATAGAATAGTAGTTCAATTTAGGCCATCTCCAATTCCTTTCACATCCCTTTACATTCATCATTCACTAACCACCCTACCTTTCAACATTAAACATTGGACACTCAGAACACAAAAATTTTTGGTTCTCATTTGCAAATGGTTGATAAGACATTTCACCTGCAGTGTTATTAGGTGGCATGAAGTTTAGCTGGTGCAAAGATTTGAAGGTGCAGACTAATCTGAACCATCATCTACAGAGTCAAACAACGAAAAACTATCTGGACCCTACTCTAAAAACAATGTATCACACCATGATGTAGGATAGTTTGAAAATGCTAAAGTGAATTTGACTAGCAATCATCTTCTAGGTGCTCCATCCTTTATTTCCTTTATGAACCAATGACAGGTCTCATAACCAAAAATATACGGAAAAGATTAGTGCTACATTATGACATGAGTAGAATACAATTTTGCCCAAAACATGCATGAAAAATATACATTTAGTAGCAGATTAGACAAGTTTGGAAAAGGCTGTGACAACCCTCTGAACACTGATTTTAGTTAAAATACATACAAAAAGTCAGCTTCTAGCTCACAGAGAACATAAGTACACATCCATCATAAAAACCAAGCAGTTAATATTATTTACAAAAAAGTAAGTGTTTATGGCCAGAATTGTACAAAACCCTTCTACACACTATGTGGCAATATGCCAAAATGTTGTGTTTAAAAGAATTAAAGAAGGTTGTGTCTGATAAAAGTATGCTTGTTTACATAATTGTATGTAAACAATAGGATGGCTAACATAAAAATGCAGCGACCTAAATGGTACAGAAGATGCTAGATATGGTCACCACTGCAAATGTAAATGTTTACGTCCACTCTTTTTAATTTCACACCTGGTTGTATTTAGCTAAACTGGGCAAGAGTATGTGAAAAAGGTGAACAATACTTCACTGTTTGTAGTCTACCGAGAATCAATCTTTAACAGTAACATCAATGTGATGCGTCAGACTAATATAAAAAAATATGGCAAGCAACATGCAAACACAAGAAGCACGGGTTTCCATTCAACTATGACAGGCTAAATATGTTTTCAAAATATAAACCCTTCCAAACGAATGCGACATTGTGTAACTAGCATAGGGATAGGGTTTATATTACCGATATCTTCACACAGACTCAGCAGTACACAATTCTTGGCATTAATAGTCAATGTCATGAATGACCACCACTCCTTACAATGATCATTCCGACGTTGTCTTAGAGATAACCACTTGCGAACGCACTTTACCTCTGAACGTGGTGGAAAAACAGTAGGATGTAAAAAGTAATGCTATTCATGGAATGTAATATCCTGTTTCCTAAATAAAATGTTACTGTACCAAGTACAACAGACCATCACCAATCACGCAGTGCGCAAGAGGTTATCACATAGCCAATAAAATTACAAAACAAAGCGACGAAATGTTTTACATACTTGCTTCAACGTACATCCCATTATTCTGATATAGCATGCTTATATACTACACACATCCTACATCCCACCACTGAACTAGACATGACAACTTGTTGGACATCCTCACTAGCAGATGTTTTACTTTAATAACCTACCTTATATATTATTCTAAACACATACCAAAAGTTGTAAGCATATCCATATTAAGAACGTCACAAATAAATGCAGCAAACAGTTTGCATAACAAAAAATTCTGGGACAATCACAAATTGTACGTCACGTCTCACAAGCAGCCATCTTACATTTCACACATCCGATTATAAAGTCAAAACAGTTACCATGAGATTGGGAATCATTATTATGTAGTACCTAATAGTTTAAATTTTGAAATAAGAATTATAGTTTCTATTAATGCAATTTTAAAGAGTTACAATTAGTTAACTGAGTACCACAGTTGAAAATTGTCATAAACATGATCTCCAGAATTGAGATTTACTATTCTTACGTGTGTCTAATTATAGAACAAACACACACATTCAAATATATTTAAAAGATGCAATGTCATTCTGCTTAAATAATTTGTGAGAACTGTATGCATATCTATAACCCAAAGTGCTTCGGCGAACCAAACACATTGGTCGGCATGATGCTTGTGTACGCAGACCATCTAGTCTTTCGAATACGTTTGTGGATTAATGAGCACACCACAGTTGAAGCACTGCGCCGTCGAAAACACAGGTCATGGTGTGACCGATGTACCATATGCGCAAGTCAGTGTATTTCCCGGGTATCCAAAATTTCTTCCAAAATAGTAAGCTGATGCTTAAGGCCAGTAACGCCGGTTTATCACTTTTAAATGTGTAAGATGGTAATAAGATCCGTAAAACTTACATTAATTGAATACCGTATGTCAGAAAAGTTTGTTGGATGGGGCTGCATCCAGATTTTTCTCGAGTCGTTATTGCATTACGATTAAAAGTAACTTAAAACTTTTTGGAATACGTTCAAATAGGCATGTACTAAATGTTACACAAAATAAGCGGTAGCCAAAATTGTGCCCTAGGTGAGGTACAATTGAAATCACCCTGCCCCATTTCACGTTTTTATCATCAACAATTGTAAACAATAAAGTATGGGAATATTTCTTCATTCTGCTTGTAATGTAAAATGTAATGCCACCCATGTTTCAAAGTAGTTCATATTTATTGTCACTGCAAGGGACCAGTACCTGTATACAAAACATACAATGCTTTTGTTGATATGTCTTCATCCCAGATGGTGAAATGACAGTGTGGGTTTCATATGTGGTGAAACATTTAAACCCCTATTGCCCAAAATATATTTTACGATCAATAAGAGAGAATTTAAAGTAACTAAACCTAGTAAACTAATAGCAAAATTGAATTGGGAAAGTTTACATTGGGATTGAATTAAATTTTATTCCAGTAATTTACAAAATAAAACAGTGGGTTACTAAGAGATGGGCAGAGTTTGCAGTCACATAATTAAAAATGGAAATGAAGAAACTCCAAAAATTACTATCACAGTACTTGCACATCACCTTAACCCATTTAAAGTATAGTGGTTACTATATGTACCACTTGTAGGATTAAAAACTTGCATTTTAGCAAGAGTGTATGTATATCTTACAGTTTTTGCAACAAACTGTGATTATTTCCATAAATGACATTAACTGGTTGGGCTTTATAATGGAGACACAGTTTGTTTTCAGCAAGATATGTCCTCCCGGACACTTCAACCCTTGAAGATGAGACTACTATGTTGCCTCAAAATGTGAGGAACCCATCACCCAGTGATGTGTTACCACAACCTTGAAGAAATGTTACCTTACCAACAGTGCTGCAAAAGCCTAAAAGCCCACACAGTTTGTAATATCAATGAACAGTACCAAAGGTAAAGACATGGTACAAAACTATGGCATAATGCCTGAATAGTGTCAGGTTGAAGGACTTTATTAAAGTGGAAGTATGCACAGAAATATTTCACTTCTTTGTATAATGATTAATTTGCCATTTATACACAAAACTTTATAAAGTAATGGCAACATTTAAAGCAAATATGCAATTATGCATCAGAATTTCTTGTGAAAACTGTTGTAACAATAGACCTTACTATATTTCCATATTGCTAGCCTGATGATCTTTTGAGTTGAAACTATTCTAAAACAAATGTTTTTATAATAAAGAACAGTTGTGTTCTGTACCACTTTAATATACTGAGTTACTAATACACAATAGGTTGTCTGTTAAAATTACAATGTTTGTAGTGAATGCATGCAGCATCTCAGGAAAATACCTCCAAACTTCTTCTTGTCCTTCTGTGGCTCCACTACCCAAGGCTGCCTCCCTAGTTGCTCTCCTCCATCCATCCCTCTCCTGTGCTAACTGTCTTCATTTAACAATTCCCACCCTTTTTAAATCCCTCCACTGGGAGCTGAGATACAGGTAAAAACATACATCAGTCTGCATGCAAAATGCCTTCAATTATAGACCAATGACAACCAAAGTTACAGCATGTAGTACCCACGTGTGGTGTTCCAGATATGAATTTTTCAGGAAAATGCCTCCAATAGGAGTTGAGATACAGAACATGACATACACTGTTCTTCATGTAAAGTGTTCTTAATTATCAACAGATTGCAATACAGCTTATCAAGTTTCTAGCAAATGTGTGTAATTTCCCAGGCTTGAATCTTAAGGAAAATTCCTCCAATGGCAGAGGAGATATGGGTAAAATATATATTGGTCTCCATGTAAAGGGCCCTTAATTTGCTGGATCACAGCCAAACTTGCATCACTTGTTGCGAAAATGTGAATGTGTCCAAGATACACATTTTTAGCACAATCCCCAAATGGCAGCCGAGATACAAGTAAATAAACTGGTCATTACATACAGTGTCCTTTATTATATACTGAGTGCAACCAAACTTATAAAGTTTGTAGTGAGCATGTGTAGTGTCCCAGGTACGAATCTTGAGGAAATCCCTACACCAGGAGCTAAAATATACACTGGTCTTCATGTGAAGTGCCCTAAATGTACGAGCTTTATTGAATTGGGCGTCCCATATATGTAGGAATACACCTGGCAATATTATTACTTTGTCACTGACTTGCCTTCCAACAAAATGTGCCACTTGCCATTCATCAGTCTCATGCTGCTGCATAACAGAAAAATGTAAGGTAAAGGGCAGCACAACACATATTATGTTTGTTGTTAAAAACCATAATGGGCAGAAATCTTTCGAAAAAGTGTCATGAAAACTTCAGTTAAAGCAACACATCAGTTCCATCAAAAACAGTGATACCTAAAGTACTGCACAGATTTTGAAAAGCAGCTTCCTTGTTAGATACACAATAGAAGTGAATGCAATAAATCTTTACAGAAAGAACATCAGATAGTACTGGAGCTCATTCAGAAGCATCCCTATGAAACATCGGAAGATAGTTATCTCAACAGACTAGTATATCAGTCATCTGTGCTCTGAGCCACACAGTGGCAGCTTCATTTAAATCAGTCCCACTCACACTATAGCTTGCAGGCATCATGTTGCCTGCAACAAATGTTATGTTGTCTGTGGAGACTGACTACATGCATTTACTGTTTATAGAGAAGTTTGAAAGGTAGGCTTTATTAGAACAATTACAGACAAAATGAACTCAAAGAAAATGACTGAGCATGCAGTATTATCAGATTTCATGACACAAACTTCAAAATGTTTTCAATTACGTATTCACCATACATACATGACTCACAACTAAATGAGGTCCTTCCTAACACCTACTATAATATAAAATGAGTTGTATCACAATACACATTACAAAATAATTGCAGTCTATGGTACGCTGTTCTGGTGGGTTCTGCAATAAACTGGAACCTGTTTCTAATTATTTTTCAATATAAATGAATACATGTAGAATCACAACTCATAAAGATGCCATAAATTTCAACACTGTCATGTGTAATGGTCACATACTTTGACAGTCTCTTTCTTTCACAAGAAATTTCTTAGGGTTGTTCCTTACCATGTGTTCTGTTACGAACATCAGCTAGAAGCCAGCATGCATGTATATACACAATTCCAGAGGCACCCTTGGGTATGTCAGTCATCATAGTCCTTTATATTTCTGGGCATATGTTAATTTGTGCTTCCATGCACTGCAATCTTCATGCTACAGCAACAGTGGTTACTCATTTATAAAAAATGGACAGATGGAGAGGAATGTCAATCGCATCAGTGGTTTGACAATATTCTACAGCTTAACTTTGTTGTGGCTGATGGTTTTTATTATCAATCAACAATAAAATATTATCTCAAATACTGTTGCGATTGACAGTTTTTTACTGTCAATCAACAACAAAATATTGCCTAAACTATTCTTGTCATCGACAGTCCTCTCCACGTGTCGAATTTGAAATGTCACAATGGGATATCCAAAATTAAAAAAAATAAATAAATAAATAAATTACAAAGTATGTAACCCAGATATACCCTGAAATCATTGAAGTTCTGAGATCATAACATTTACTTTGAAATATCTTATGCTTATGCTCTCTCAGACTGTTATTTACACTCAACCAAAAACATGGCTGGTACACTGTTGCCATAGGAGGCAGACACAAATGAAATGACAGGCAGTACATAGAACTGCATGCACATGCAAGCACACTGGGCAATGGCGAGTGTAACATGACCTTTAAAAGATTCTAGCACATGGTTTAAATACTTTTCACAATATATACATGAACATTTTCCCCAGCACTAAATTTCCCCTTTCTACAACCATTCTATACCATACATAAAGGTTGGATTTCTACAAAGACAAGCCTGTTCTTTATCAGTGATATGAGGGAAAGCCAGGAAGCACAAAGGATATGAACTGAAATATTCAAGATGGAACAAAACCCCAACAGACTGTTCCCACAGGACATCCAACAAGCAAAGACTGAAATGATCAATAAAAATATTTGTTGTTAACTCCTGAAAAGTTAAGCATGGTTTGTTCAAACTGATATCTGAAAATTACAGATCATATATGCTGGATTATACCTGTTTTGGAATGATCTTTCTTCATGCACAAGTCAATTAAATGCATGAGGAAACAAAGTCAGTACATATTCTAATATAACAAAAAAAATTCATATATGCAACAAGTTCATAAACTGCTTAGTTTCTTAAGTGACTCTTAATTTCGTTCAGCAACATAGAACCTATAACCATTTTTTCACAGTTAACAGAAATATTCACTTGTTCATTCTCAAGTGTCACAATTGTCACCAGGACAAGAGACTTGGAAGACAAAGTCTGACCTGCAAACCTGAAAACAAAACAAATACAATTACAAAACCACTGGTAGAGAAGCCCTGTTTTCAGTCCTGTGTTCTTGGCTCCTTAAAATACCTGTATACTGTGTGTGTGTGTGTGTGTGTGTGTGTTTTAGACTTCTGAATTTAAAGTAGAGGAAAGTGTAAGATCTGGAAAATGAAAATTATGTAACCTAAAAAAATATGCTGCCTGCCTTGTCACAACACTCTCACAAACCATTTAAAATGCAAACATTTTAAGAGTAACAATGCAGCTACAATATGATACGTATATGTATATAGGGAAAAACTTTCTCCCAGGGTTACTACAACATAATGCCTTACAACACTATGACACCTGCAATGCAATGATAACTGGATAATCACATCCAATGGAACATACCCAGCATATAGTGACAATACGTGTTAGAAATGTCAGACACACAGAACATTACCAGAAAGGCACTGGTTCAAGTCTATGTTTATAGTCTCATTGGCTATTAATTTAGAGTGCTTCATCTGTAAGTCCAAATAATGTGTGCAATGAAATCCAATTTAACAGTGCAAGAAAATATCATCATCCATGAAACATTCTTGCATAGGCATTACTTATTCATAGGTTAGTGTAAACAGTGATGTCTCCAAAGGAGAAGTACAATCTTCAGTAAGTTTTGTGCTCATAAGATGAGAAAGCTGCTGCTGTGAAAGACTGGTTCTTACAGCAATGTGCTGGTTTATGCTTGCTGATATAAGCATAAAAATTATATGCTTGCAGTATATCAAGTGGAAGAAATATTTATGATGGCAGAGGTGGGTGTGTCATCCACAGCTAAACCCACAGCATATTGCATGTGTACAAGTTCTTTAAAAATTGTATGCCTGTAGAAAAACGAGAGAAACTGGACTTCTCAAAGTGCCAAGGCCTAACAGCTGAAGTCTGTTGCATTAATAAATCAAATGTGTCTAGAATATGCAAGGAAGCAGAGACCTCAAAAGATCTGAGTGCTGCACTTTTCATGTCATCAAGGAAGAACATAAAAACTTCAAAGACAGAGACAAATGAATACAATTTTGAGAAAAATATTCTATACAGAATCATGTTTGGATATTATAACACAGGCAAATTTCCAACATTGGAAAAAATAACACTTTCTCTAAAAGAAAAAATATCCTATACAGGCTTAGTTACTTCTACTTTAATGGTACTGAAACAATGGCTACAAGTACAAGAAAAGTAAGAAGAACAGAATTCTGGAAGGAGCAAAACAGCACTTTTGCAGTTGTTTGAAGTTCTTGAAAACACTGCACAGGGTACCTGGTCCTAAATCAAAACCACACTCTTAATTGCTTATGGTAAGATTCCAGCATAAGTGGGGAGACTTAGTACTGGTGCTGACAATGGTGATGTGCTGGTAGCTCTGACTCTGAATTAACATAAACATCAATGTCATATCACAGCCTGTCTGATTCAGCTGCTTGTTATACTCAATAATTTCATTTCTTAGGGTATGTCACCAATTAATCCCAACCACCTGCCCACAAAGAGTTCATAAAGATTGCTACTATTGTGTGCGGGTGCGCGCGTGCACGCAGCCCCTAGAAAAATCCCAGTAAATTATAATTGGCTGTTGCCACATGCCACAAGGTTTGAATTGTGCTTTAATACACCACAGACATGGGAACAGAAAATAAGTGTACTGTATCAGAGGATACTGGCAATGATGCTACATCTGTCTTACCTGAGACATTTTGAATCAGTGCTAGGAATAGACGATACATTTGACACCTCAAAGACTTGCTGACAAATTGTCCTTTGATCATTACAAGATGGAAGCAAATTCACTACAGCACTGTGTTCATTCATACCTCTGAGTTTACCTAAGAAAAAAAAAAAAAAAAAAAAA
>JGI24700J35501_10930267_pt1 | contig 12577 bp, 7 predicted proteins | sample TergutTh196P1_FD_35501 | JGI IMG/M metagenome (IMG submission 35501) | reverse complement strand
TATATATATATATATATATATATAACAATGAATTGTAATAAAATTATCAAACACAACATATTTACTAAATTAAACCTTCCGTCTTGGTAGAAGAAATATATTAATACAATTGTAATTTGTTGCTGACAAATCACAGTAAACTATAAAACATCAAGACTGTAGAATAATAGTTAATTACATTTATAAAGTAAAACCAGATCCTAGACTTTAGTACTATTGAAATACTCATCCAGAATATAAAGTGACTTTAAATGAAGAAAATCACTTAAGGCCAGTCTGAATTGTTTAACATTGTGAGACAATTGAAATGTCTGATATCTGTGGTGTATCATTAGAATTTGCGTATCCATATCCATAGCATGGTCAAGACACACTGAGTTTCCAAACAAAGTTTTATTTGTGGAGACTGCATTAAATGAGCTGTATATAGTGATGGTATCACCTCCTGTCTTTGTACTGTTTTGTGTGTTTTATAAGGCCAGTAAACTGACACAAAGAGCAGCAGATTTTGGTCAGTGACACCATCTGTCAGTTCCTGTCAGGAGGCAAGGAGACATGATCACATGTGTGTGCAGATCTGTACTGTCAGCTGGCATATGTCCATGTATTGCGTGGTAAAGGGGTGATGGCATCTGTTTGTACATCCTCTGGGAAGGCCATTAATGACGAACATCGTACTGTCCGCCTTTATGGCGCATTGTGGGACATATTTGTAGCTGCTGCTTTAGAGTGTTTTGTGTTTTGCTGTGAATACTTACACTTTTCTACTGGCGTGCAAATAAGTATGTGTGCCTATTTGATGTTAAGACAAGTGGCAGTGGCTAGGCTGTACAGCATATACATGTTAAAGTGGCACCAGCGTTTATGTCAAAATCCGCTAGAAGGCTGCACGGACTGCAGAGCAAGTAACAGTCCGCAAGATGTTACATGCATTAGCACAACGGACAGTGTGTATGTATCTTATTATTGTATTATGCTGGTTGACCTGCTGCCACATTTACCAGACAGCCACACTTGACAGAAGGTAATGACATGACTTGTACAGATTAAATTTGTAGGCATTTCCTTCTGCTACAAATACACACTCCCCTTCTCATCTTTTCATGATGAGCTGTGTCTTTATGTCCATAGAATGCTGTTATGGTGAAATCACACACACACACATGTACGCACACACTTGTATTCATGTTAAACGTATCAAGTGGGGAATGTGTCCTTATATCTAAGACAAAATTTTTGTGTAGCATGTGCAGTAATAGCTCCAGGCATCAATTGTAAATAGTTTGTTTCCCAAGAATTTGAAACTTCTAGGTAGTGATGCTGTCTTGACACGTGAGTGGTTCCTGACATTTTGAAGACAGTATGTTTCTTTAAAACCTCGTAAACTGCTCACCCATTGATGTGTCACATCCTGGAAGACTTGAATCCTGAGCAGCTCTGCTGTGAGAATGTCATATCTTGCAGTTTGTTTCTTGTATGAGCTGTGTGTACAGTGCAGTAGACATGTACATATAAATGCCTGCTGACATGTGAATATTTACTTTGCAGACGGTGTATGTGTCCATATCACAACAGGCTGTGTTTGTGAGTGGGTTGGATCCAAATACGGAGAATGTTCCAGTTAAGGTGCTAGACTGTGACACCATCTCTCAAGTGAAAGAAAAGGCACTTGACACGATATACCGTGCCACACCTTACAGCCAGCGGCCACGGAAGGATGACCTGGACCTCGGTGAGTTCAGATGTTGTGATGTTTTCTGGTTATTATGTTACCTTGGTCACAGCTCCTGGCCTTCCCAATTGCAGCCTCATTTTTAGTTTTGTTGTAAGGTTTTATGTTTTGTTTTGTTTGATGTCTTTTTGTTATGGTGAGGAATGTGATGTTATCTGCCAAATCAGTTCATCCAATTTATAACTCATAGTTATGTACTTAAACTTAATGTCTGGCGACTACTTTTGCTCACTTTCTGCAACCACACCATCATTTGTTGGTGTGCAAATGTGGGTGTGTGCATGTACTGAGCTGTGGGGTATATGAATGCAGTAACCAAGTGCACAGGAAGTGGCAGTTAACAGTTACCAGAAAAAATGACACTGTATAATTGTACCAAATTCTTTGTGTGGGTCTCCCACTGTAATGGAAGAACAGGGACTTAGAATAGGTTGCTAAGGAGAATGTTTGTACGTGGAAGGTAGGAGACCAGCTGTCATGTTTATGAGGCAGGCACTTCTCTGTTTTGTGCCTGAGATGCCCCAGTGGATATCCTAACTGAATATTACATGGTTGTCCTCAGTCCCCCCAGTAAAGTGCCTGGATAATACCTCAGATTATACCACAACCAATTCCTTCCACATCCTTTCCAAGCCTGTTTGAGTCTTCAGTAGTAAAGTTTGGCAATTCCGGTCCCTAGCTGTGATCTCCACAAACAGTCCTTCAGTTTGTAATGTTCGTGTATGATAAAACATCAAACAGATTTCGACAGTCTCTGTTCCACTGACCATGCAGTCTGTGAATTGAAAATTTTTGAAGAGCCAGCCGGCTTTATACAAAGGTTTGCAGCTTCTGCTGATCGCTGTCACTATTTAAATGAAGCTTATGTACTCACTACAATAGCAACTGTCCATTGCTTCAAAGCTTTTGAACTTCTTATCCTGTGAAATTGTTCAGTGAAGGGTACTTACTGAAGTAACATTGAAGAGTTCACATATGATGAATTGTATTGACCAAACAGTTTTGTTAGCTGTTAACCAGCAACTTTGATGTGATATATATATATATAAATACAACTCTTACTGCCCCCTCCCCTCACTTTGATGATTGCTGGCTGTTGGTGGAAACTTGATCGCAACCCAAATACATTGACCACGGACGTCATTGACTGTGATGTCACCGGTATATCACCCCTCCCTGCAGCCAAGCAACAGTGATGGTATTGGTTAAGTAATTAATGTCAGTATTGGATGTTCCAGAATGGAGGACAGGAACATCAGGGAGGCTGATACTGTACGATGAAGACAGCACAACGAAGACAGAGGGAGAGTGGAAGAAGAGGAATACTCTAAATCATTACAGAGTGAGTGTACTGAGTGTAGTCGGTGCAGCCTCATTTCTACTAAGTGACTGCTGATGATTCACTAGGCAGTATCAGAGTAGAACCTGCAACATTCACTGAAAATTTGTGTTCATTGGCGGACATTTTGATACACTGTCAGAACATTCAGTATTTTTGCAGAACAGGAAAAGAATACTTGTTAAAGAGCAAAGAGAAATTCATAACCCCCAAAGCACCAGAGCGTCAGATAGGGGAGTCTGTAAATTCCTGTTGTGACAGAGCGTTGCTGCAGGCCAATAAATAACATGCCATAAACAGAGAATAATTTTTGAGGAATATTTTCAGTAGCAGGATGTCAGGATTACTTGCAGTGACAACCTGTTTCAAAAAAAAATGTGAAACTGTAATTACGCTGTAGCAGTACTTTGAAATTGATGACTGGTCAGAAGGTGTGGCTTTTATTTAAGGAGTAATGAAATGGAGAAAATGGCAGAACAATTTGGTTTAGCTGGTAGGCATTGGATATTGAAGTGTAATCACTCCCTTTGGAGAAGTGTTCCACAGAGTTTTATAAGACTGCCATATTGCTTGCAGAGTGTGGTAATTGGTAGCAGCTTGCCTGGTACTGGATACTGGTATCATTTCAACAACAGATAGCGGGGCCTGTGTGCAGGCAGGTTGGGTATCTTTGGTTCACAGGAGATGTGACATGAGTATAATTTGTGTAATGCTTTCTGTAGACATGGAAGCTATAAAGCTAGGCTATCGTCTGAATGTTCTGGGGTTTGATTTCTAGAAAGGACAGGAGATTTTTCTCTTCTCCAAAATGTTAATTTCAGCTCTGGGGCCCACCCAACATTTTATTCTGTGAATACCGGAAGGTATTCTTTCCTGGGGTTAGAGTGGCTGGGGCATGAGCCAACCATTCATCTGTGTCTATTGCAAAGATTAACAATGAGCGGAGAGACACTTTTGTTTCACCTGTATTCTTTCTTGGTGTGCAGAGTGACAAATTTAACTCTTCAAAGCTGTAAAAGCTGCAACAGTGCGTTGTAACAAGCAAGATCAGCTTGCAGCCCTTTATGGTTGGTCCCTAAATTGTGTTATATTAATATTGCTGCTTTTTCCTACAGGTGCCAGATGGAGGAGCACTGAATCTAGTCTCAAAGCAATCATCATTCTATAATCTGTCAATTCTCCCAGAGAAGACAGACAAGTCTCACAAATATGAGACACTTAATTTGTCCAAGTTCAGCTCAGCAAGTCCGCCACTGAGCCGTGCCACCTCGCCACTCAATCACGACCACGATGGAGGACTTAAGGTGAGACCTTTCAGTGAATGTAGTTTTTGTACAGCACGCATTTCACAGCGTACATTTAATGTGTGTGAAGATTCCAGCCCACTGGGATGTGACACTGTGTTATTGGGTGAGTGGTTCCTGGTTTGAGGGATAGTAGTGCTTTCAAAGTGTAGGGGACTGCTTGTCCAGTGACACAGCATCACGTCCAAAAAGGCTGGAATCTTCAGCAACACCACTGTGACAACCACAGATGTCTTGACATTGTGCTTGTGTGTGTCTTGGTATTTAGAGATGTGTGTGTGTGTGTGTCTTCATGGCTTTTCTGGGTTTATGAACGTACAGTTAGATTGAGACATTCCCTGACACACACACATACATTGCTTCCTGTACAGTATTTATCAGTTTAGCACTCACATTTACTCTGACCAAAATTTTAGATAATTGTGAGGGGTTTGTGGGTGTGGAAACACAGAGAAAGTTGCGAAATTGTGGAATTACTAATTAAAAATACAGCGACTTCAGCATACTTTCTTGTGTGGGATCGTGCTAACTGAGATGCTGAAGGTAGAGTAAATCTGTGTGGCATGAAGGAAGCACACAGAATGGCTGGATTAGGCTTTCCAGATTTCCATTTCAGTAATGTATACCACTCCTTTTTTGTAATGGATAAAGGTTGTCTTCATGGTATTGCCTGTTTGTGATACATGTTTAAACCCCGTACATTGGCACTGGGACCATGAAGGTGATGATGATTGTTAACACCTTGTGGACCAGCAGTGTGATGATGTGTGCTAAGATCAGAAAAACTAGTCTTGATATATACCACACTTCTCTGTGTCTTGCAGTTATTGTGGGCACTTGGTGGTTCCCATATTTCCCATGCAGATGGTATGTCAGGGCAAAAGTAACATGGCTTTGGGCCACGATAGAGGTTAAGGTCATTAATCCAGTCTGGTCAAAAATAATTTTGTTGATAGTAGCAAATGTGTTCTGGTTATTAGCAAGGTTGAGGTACCGGTAACACTAATAAGAAGTTGGTCATTATGTAAATGTAAAGTAGTGCAGTGCCTTAACCACTACACTACCCCAGGTCCCTGGTCATCATGTAGATATTATAAATGTACATAAGTAGCGAATATTTGAGGGTTCTATTCGTCTAGCTGTGTTGCTGCATCGCTGGGTAGGTGATTGCGAACTTTCTGAACGTCAGCAACCACTTACCCAGTGATGCAGTGTGACATCCACAAAAAAATGAAGTCATTAATTACACGTCTGTGAAAACCTCGTAACTTGCACAATGGATGTTCATTCGATGGACGTCCTACACAGGCGTATCTAGGTATATCACTCAAGCTTTTGGATTAGTGAAGGGTGTGTGGTGGGTTAATGCAAAATGGTGCAAAACTGCATGCTCTTGCAGTCCCCATAACTTTGTCACTGTATTTTGTAATGCAGTACACACAACATACTTTGACCTAATATGTCAGGTCTTCTGTAGGTCAAGGCACATTTAAAAAAACAAGTGGACATGTCAAAATGTTTGCACTTCGTTAATAATTAGCTAATGAATTTGAGATTTTACATGTAATAGTTAGTGATATGCAGATGCTTTAGCTTCTGTAGTGGAGCAATAACAATGTCTTCTGTGATTGTAGAGCTGAAAGTGACCTAAGGTACAAGGTTGAAGCATATTGTTATAACTGGTTTATGCAATATAGTGAGAAAGAAGTGTTGAGTATAAGACGGTGAGATGCCTGTTATTTCGTTGTCATATATAATACAGTGTCATGGCGTACTGCAGTGGTATATGTATGTGTGAGCTGTAAGGTGTACCAATGTAATTGTTCTTGTGACCTTTAGGTCTGGCACCTGGTTAAGCACCACGACACAGATACCCAGAAAGAAGGGGAACGAGGCAATAAGATGGTGTCAGAGATTTATCTCACCAGGTTACTAGCAACCAAGGTAAGTAGATGGAAATGCATTCAAAGGGTTTCTTTGACTGGGATAGAAGTTCGGAATTTTTTAAGTAAATAAATTGTATTTATTTATTTATTTATTGTGTTGCATTGTTATCTTAACAGTGGTGGAAAAATTAATAAGAAAAGGTGCTGCGAACTTTATGTGACTTCATTGCGAAGTAACTGTAAATGGCATTTAGCAAGCAGCAGTTCTGCTGTACGTACGCATTGAACAGGAGGCCGGGTTGGTCCCAGACTTAGTTTGGATTTGCCTCTGCCAGGATTTGATCCCCATTGTCATCCAGCCCATAGCTTGGTCAATATACAAACTGAGCCATCCCAGGCAGTATGCAGGCTTAACTGTAATGTGGTTACCTGTTAGATATACATTGTAAAATGCCTGCATTATTTTGAGACCAGTCTGAGAAAATAAGATTCCAGCAGTTGCAGTATTCTCATGTAATGATACAGTATTCGTGACTGGTGTACATTTTGTGCAGCCTTCATTTTTAGTTTTGAATGCAACAAAGACATTTTTGCAGTGTTTTGTATTATGTTGTAATGGCATTTCTTTGTGTTTCTTTCTCATTACTACTTCCATTCTGCGTAATTTTGTTGTAGGGTACCCTCCAAAAGTTTGTGGATGATTTGTTTGAAACAATCTTCAGCACAGCTCATCGAGGAAGCGCATTACCTCTGGCCATCAAATACATGTTCGACTTCCTAGATGACCAAGCCCTCCAGCATGGTATCTCTGATCCAGAAGTTGTTCATACTTGGAAAAGCAATAGGTAAGAGCAGTATACCTCACTAGGAAGGATGTACCAATTTTAAATACATTACGTGGTTGAAGAACTGTGGCATAAATGGGAGGAGAACATTAAAATTTATGAGTTTGTATAAAGTGCAGGATAGGAGAGTGTGGACTGGATTGGTATGGCTCAGGAGAGGGTCATGTCAGCATGCTAGTGAACTTTGAGATTGCATAAAATGCAGTGAATATCTTAACTAGTAGCTTTTCTAGAAGGATGCACACTGCATGGCAAGTTAGGAGTGACTGAGAGAGACTAATAACTGTTGTTTTAGTGTGGCTGACTGTAAGTAAGTGTATAAGATCCACATAAATCACAGCAGAGAGCTGTCTGTGTTTCTGAAGTGGCTGTTTAACAGGAAAGCAAAATGCCAGTAATGGTGTACCACATGGGATGTCAAAGTGTCTCATAGAGCATTGTGTGCAGAAAGTTTCGTCAGTTGGCTTTACAGAATTGTTGTTTCTTAATAATGATGTGAATCACAGTAGAGGCTGTTTGTGACATGAGATGAACGTTTAATGTGGCATTGAAGGATTCATTATTTGCTTTTGGTTAGAAGACTTAACAGGAGTTGGTTATAGCTCAGGTGGAATAGTGACTAGGCTGCCTGCTAGATGATTTGGGGTTTAATTCCTGAGAGAAAGAGGAGAAAATACATTCAGACTGGCTCTGGGGCTTACCCAGACTGCTAACCCAATGGGTATTGGGGTCTCTTTCCTGGGGGTTAAAGCAGCCAGAGCGTGAAGTTGACTCATCACCTCCATCCAGTGCCACGGTTAAGAATGAGTGGAGCTGTGCTGCTTGTCTTCCTGTGTGCCTGTGTGGAGCAAACAGGGACTTAGAGAAAACTTAACGAACTGCGCCGATCTTCTGATGCATCATTTTCATCGCAGTGACTCTTCACATACATGAGTGAGGGCAGAACTTAACTTTTCATATTAATGCAGTAGTAGCGCGTGGTCTACAGATCTGGTTGTCGTTTGATGTCAGTAGACTCAAAACAAGGACACACGTTCCCTAGTAGTCACTGTACGGTTAATTGTGACCAGTTTCACAGCAGTGTGCTACTTCAGACACTGACAGCTACGTTTTACTGTATACCCTGCTGTCTGGATTGAATGCACAAATTACAGATTGTATTTAGACTTGTTATTTGAAACCCGCTCTGTAAGGAAAGTCTCCATCTTAACTTTTTTAATCAAGTAAGGAGCAAGACTTGTTAGTCTGCTTCATGTGGGCTCAGATTGTAATATTCAGATACGTAATTAATGTGCAACAAGAACACTGTAACTGTAGAAAGTCTTGTTAAGTTTTGTTACTGTATAAAGTTAGGCCAAATTGCCAGTAAGTAACCTTGCTGTACTGCAGTACCAGTCAGGACTGATGACTGTTAATGTACACAAACCATGTCTTGTTGTGGGCTGCCTGTACTTGGCATAATGGGAGGATCCCCCTCCCCACATTGTGGTTTTTGTGGGATGATGTAGCACTTGGATGGTTGGTTTTTATGATTTTAAATGAATTTGTACTTGTTCTTAATTCTTCGCTCAGAATAAAATTGAGAATTGGTACTGAGACAGTGGAAGAAATCAAATTCCTTAACAGAGCTGCAAAGTAGCCCTGTTGCCCATTGTAGCTGGATGTTAATAGCGTTGTGATATGCAGTTTGAACACTAATACTGTAGATCAAGAGTCAGTTTCAGACTTCCTGTTGGGTTAAAAATGATATGGATAAGAATAACAAGGTGAAGACAAAGCTGCCTCTGTGGAGTGGAGTTCTGCTCCATGCATTTTAACTTTGGCTCCTGATTGCAGTGAGTGTTCAGCTGCATTGTTGTGACATGTGCTGACTGCATGGGGGACTGGCTGGGCCCCAGAGCTCATCTGCATGCTGTGAGGAGGAGAGAAGTCTCTCAGCCCTGCCTGGAAATTAACCCAGATTATTCAGGTTTCCAGCTGATAGCCTGTCCCTTCTATTGAGCTGTCCTGCCTCATGGGTGGTGGTGATTTGTGTGTGTGAAGTGCCTTGAGTATGGAATCAAAAAGAATTATGGGTGAATTAATTTTTTTTTTTCAGTCTGCCTCTTCGATTTTGGGTTAACCTAATCAAGAATCCAAATTTTGTATTTGATATCCACAAGTCCAATATAGTGGATTCCTGCCTTTCCGTCGTAGCACAAACTTTCATGGATTCCTGTTCCACATCAGATCATAGACTGGGTAAGGTTTTGCTTTGTGATGTGTGTTTTTCTTGGAGCATGATCACGTAAAAGTTTTTTGGGGGCAGTAGCACATACGATAGTTAATAACCATCGGTTTGTAACCAACAGGTAAGGACTCGCCAAGTTCCAAGCTGCTTTATGCCAAGGACATTCCAGTGTACAAAGAATGGGTGGAGAGATATTACTCAGATATCAAGATCATGTCGGCCATCTCAGACCAGGACATGAATGCCATGTTGGCTGAGGAGTCCAGGGTAAGAGCTGTTGTTTATCTTACTTTTAAATGCTTAGAACATGCAGGAAATTATAATCATTAGGTATAAAATGTAGATATTCTGCCCTTTAAATATTATCAGTTGTCTCGTGTTTCACATTGGGCTACTACAGGGTCATTATATTGTCTTTATTTTATTTGACAACTATCATTGTCTCTTCTGGCAGCTCATATCATGTTGATGTAACCCACTCAGCTGACTGTCTCCACACATAGCAGAGTAGCCAAAAAATAGTTTTCAGATAAATGTAGGGATTGTTCTAGCTTTGCTGTTACGGAGGGATATCAGTGTGACAAAGTTTAAGGACTGTACAGTGGCTCATGTAAGAGCACAATTGTAATATGGTGACTGTGCAGTCTGATGGCAGTTGTCAGCACTCTAATGCACAGAAGAGCACAATTGTACGAGGGGGTGCTGATAATTCCTTAGCCCGACCAGGAAGGAAACAATCTACAGTGACCAAACTCGGCATCTATTCGACATACTCCCCCTGAAGCTCAATACACTTCTTAGCCCATTCCTCTAACTTCTGCAAGCCACTCAAAAAAAATTCAGAAGGTTGTCCGTCCAACCAGGTCTCCGCAGCAGCAGTGATCTCCACGTTGGACAAAAAATGGCGACCTTTCAATTGTTTTTTCAGTCCAGGGAACAGGTGGTAGTCTGACAGGAACAGATCCAGAGAATAGGGTGGGTGATCAAGACATTGGAAGCCCAGGTAGGTCAGTTTCTTCTGGGTTGCAAGTGCGCGGTGAGCCCGGGGCATTGTCGTGCAAGAACAAGACCCCCTTGGTGATCTTCCCACTGCGTTTTTCCTTCAAAATGTCCTTCAACTGCACCAGCAGAGATGAGTAATACTCCGCATTGATAGTTTGGCCCTTTGGAAGATAGTCAATGAGGAGGATGCCGTCTTGTCCCAAAAATCAAAGCAGGAACTTTTGCAGCGGATTTTTGCACTCGGTATTTTTTGGGGTGGGGTGAGCTGCTATGCCGCCACTCCGTGGATTGTTGCTTTGTCTCCGGGTCATAGTGATATAACCAGGTTTCGTCCATGGTCACCAGTCGTGCCCAACAGGAAATCATTTGGATCGCGCCGTAAAAATTCCAAAAGTTGCTCAGACAACTGGCACTGTGGACATTTTAAATCCACGTTCAGGCATTTCGGGACCCACTTCACAGAGTTCCGCATGTTCAAATCTTCATGAATGGTGGACCCAACCCACTCACGTGAGATGCCCAGTTACTCAGCTATTGATTTAGCCAAAATCCGGCGGTCTTCCAAGATTAACTCGTGAATTTGATCAATAATCTCCGGGGTGGTCACTGTTTTGGATCATCCAGGATGAGGCGCATCACAGGTGGAAAAATCACCATGTTTAAATTGGGCCACCCAGTTTTTGATGGTGGCATACGATAGTGCATGTTCCCTTAATGTTTCTGTCAGAATGGCATGAATTTCCTTCGGTGCCTTACCTTGCAAAAAAAAAAAAAAATTGATGACAGCTCACGTCTCGATGTTGTTGAAATCGCACGCGTCGCCTGACATGCTTCCTTTCAGCCTCTGTAACAAGAAAACCCTTGCAATTCTGCACATAAACAGACCCCTGTTTCCAACGACACTATCGATTCCGCCCTACGACATCGGGAAGTAGGTTGGGCTAAGGACTTAGCAGCACCCCCTCGTAATAGGGTGTCTGCACGGTCTGATGGCAGTTGTCAGCACTGCGACATTTAAAGGAAGGGGACACTTTAGAGATATGTGCCTACAAGGAGAAAACTGTTTGCCCAGTGCAGTTGTTGTTTGTTTCCATGCCAGTAGTTAACTGCTTAAAGGAATACAGTGATGCAACTATGGCCACAGTTACACAGCACTTGGCCCATGGATGTGATTGTGCTTAATTCTTTTGGTGGTGGTGGTGGTAGTAGTAATAATAATAATAGTAATAATACACAGTTAAATTGAAGACATGTTTATTTAGATTGTAGTTAAGACTTACTTTTGAAGTAACTGAATTACAACTGACCCCACTAATCGCTGTACTGTGTGCATGCCAAAACACAAAACCACACTGGTGCCACATAAGAATCTTGATCCCAAAATAAAGGAAAGAACAACATACATTAGTCACCAAAAGGGACTGCTGCCAGCACAGAGCTGTCCAGTTAGCAAGGGGGCAGAATGGACAGGCAGGAGGAGAAGCAAACATGTTCATAAAGTTAGGAGAAAGTGAGCAGTTTAAAATAAGGCCTGTAAGATGACAAGTGTGTAAGGGGACTGAAATTGTTATGTAAAGGTAGAGGCAGAGAGGGGGGCGTCAGATGCAAGCTTATGTGAGGAGAAATGCAGGACATGAAAATAGAGGGTGATGGAAAGTCAAATGTAGTGTCTGTGAAGGCACATACTGAAGGATGAGAGGCATAGGGAACAGCTGAGACAGAAGGGAGAGAAAAGTGAAGATAGGAGTTAAGATAGATGGTACAAATGTAAGGAAAGGAATGGGATGGAGGGTTGGATGTGGCACCTTCGTTATTGTGACAGACAGCAGTAAACTGCAGTGTACAGCGTGCATCACAGTAAACTGCAGTGTACAGCGTACGTCACAGTAAACTGCAGTGTACAGCGTGCATCACAGTAGGCTGCAGTGTACAGCGTGCGTCACAGTAAACTGCAGTGTACAGCGTGCATCACAGTAAACTGCAGTGTACAGCGTGCGTCACAGTAGGCTGCAGTGTACAGCGTGCGTCACAGTAAACTGCAGTGTACACCGTGCATCACAGTAAACTGCAGTGTACAGCGTGCGTCACAGTAAACTGCATTGTACAGCGTGCATCACAGTAAACTGCATTGTACAGCATGCTTCACAGTAAACTGCAGTGTACAGCGTGCATCACAGTAAACTGCAGTGTACAGCGTGCATCACAGTAAGCTGCAGTGTACAGCGTGCATCACAGTAAG
>JGI24700J35501_10930269_pt1 | contig 12578 bp, 10 predicted proteins | sample TergutTh196P1_FD_35501 | JGI IMG/M metagenome (IMG submission 35501) | reverse complement strand
TGAACTGCAGGTTAGAAGAAACTGAAAAAAATGTGTTCAGAAATTACTTATTTTGACCACAGCACAAAAGAGAGCTCCAAAGATGCATAAGAATGAAGATAGGAAAAGTTTAACTCACAATTGGCATTTTTGAAAGAAAATCTTAGATAAGGATAGTCACAAATGTTAATTTGGATTAATACACTTGGTTGATAAAATTGCATATAAATGCATCTGTTGTTATCATTACCACCATCATTGCTACTGAAACTGCTACCACAAATACTACTTCTGCTACCATAATGATAATCTTATTTTCTCATCAGTCACAATATGAAGAGAAACATTAATACCTTGGTTTGGCAATGTGAAATGGTTGATGTGTGTGGTGGTGTTAAGCATGTGGAGTGTGAGTTCTAACATCAGTTTTCAAGCGTATCCTCTGTCCTTTTGCCCGTCTTCACAAAGAAGAAGCTGAACAAAAATGAAATCTACAACTATGAGAGTGAAGTTGCTTCAATTCATTTGTACTTTTTATTATTTGAATTAAAATTGCTCTCCATTTTTCCATATGTTCAGTAACTGATTATACCAGCCTCCATGTGCCATTTGTTACTACCATAAATACCATATAATGCTTTGTAGTTTTTGGTCTACAGTATAGTGATTGAAGTCTTAATGACTGTAGTGAGAGAGGCTCTTCTTAAACTTCAAGATGTTACCTTCACAGTGGATTCCAGACCATCAGCCAGCTCCAAGAATGATGGTGAAACCTCTATCTTGTGAAGCTTCTGAGAAACAGCATTATCTTCATTCTATAAGGGAATTGGAATATGAGACAATATGGCCATCTAGAGAGGGTCATTTTGTATGAAGGGTATTTATTTAATTCCATTAGTATCATACTTTGGCCGGTCCCAGTAGCCGCGCAGTCTAAGGCGTAGGTCTACATCCGCGCGCCTGCTGAGATTGTGGGTTTGAATCCCGCCGGGGGCATGGACATTTGTCTGTTGTGAGTGTTGTGTGTTGTCAGGTAGAGGTCTCTGCGACAAACTGATCACTTGTCTGGAGGAGTCCTACTGATTGTGGCACGTCGTGTGTGATCTAGAAACCTCGAAATAGGAGGCTAAAGCCTGCTAAAGGGCTGTGAATACAAACCCACAATGGGCTGTGATGCCGAGAGAAGAAGAAGTATCATACTTTGCATCATGCTTACATATCAAGGGGAACTAAATAAGCTAGAAGCTGATGAGATGAAGTAAGTGGGGGGATTAAGGGCTACTGATATAAGGAGGAGCATTTACATAAAATTGTTAAGTATGTATTGCAAAAAGTAGAGGTGAAGGTAAAGCTGTTCTGTCCATGCCATGAAGGCCTATAGGAAGAGAGGAGATATAGCTCAACTTGTTCTTAACCTTGGTGCTAGATGGAAGGAAGTGGTGAACTTCATGCCCCAGGCAAGTTACCCCCATGAAAGAACTCCAGCACCCATTGAATAGGAGGCTGGGTGGGTCCCAGATCTAGTCTGATGTTTTGGAGAAGAAAAGTACCTCTAGCCCCTGCCAGGATTTGAATTTGATATTATCAAGCCTTTAGCCTAGTAACTTTGTTATCCTGGCTCCTGAAATATATATCATATAAGTAAAAATTATTAATATTTTTATACAAATGGACAGTCGGTATATCAAGAGTGGCTGTAGACAATGACATAATGAAAGAAGGCCCAGTGGGATGCATGAAAATATGGTAGTTCTAAAATGATACAAAAGAGAAGTTCATCAACAAGGAGTGTGCATGTTTGTTTGATTGATGGTCTTGGTGGTGATCTGTTGTAGGTAATGCAATGTCATGTAATGCTGACCAGGTATTCTTAGAAATTATGCATGGCTTCTTTCCTTTGTTTTATGTTTTTAACACATTCCATATACAGTATGTTACAAAAGTGTCCAACAGCAAATTTACAGGCTTGTGGTCGCATGTTTGCAGTGATGCTGTTGATACTGTAACTGTTGTAACTGTTGACATACTTTCGTATTTTTACTCTAGATATACTCCCAAATTTTATTGTCCATAACCCTGACAACTTTAGAAGTTAACATGTTTTAACAGTTGTAATTATTGATGTAGTGTAAAAATTAGTGTATCTGTAACTTACTCCTGTATCCTCACAAAAACTAGAATTATTCAGAAAGATTGTATGCTCCATTATTTATTATTTTGCCGATACAACTACTGTATTGTATCATATTTTATGTATTCTTATATGACTACTGTAAGTCAACAAAGATTGTTCACTTGACTATTTCCACTTCCCCTGGGATTTTGCCTGGAAATGGATAAATGGAAAATAAAGATGATGATGATGATGAGGTTAGCTAAGTACCTGATGGACAACAATACACAGTATGCCTGGATCAGTTAGCAGATATTCAACTGTTCAAGGACCCACTGTCATTATGGGACACAACTTGATTTGTGATGCACAGCTTTCACAGTTACTTCAGCACCATTACAAAACTCAGGACACACAAACACACCATTATCATCATCTTCTTCTTCTTCTGTTAAGCTACAGTCCAACTTGGGCCTTGGCCTCTTTATTCCGCCACCTCCAGTCACCTCTGTCATCTGCCAACCTTCTCCAGTTCCTCCATTTCAACATCCTCTTAGCATCCCTGTCCACTGCATCTAACCATCTCCCTCTGGGCCTTCCAACTGATCTTCTCCCTTCTTTGTTTCCTTGCAGTGCTCTCTTGAGCACCCTTTCATTCTTCATCATCACATGACCCACTCACCGGAGTCTTCTCAATCCGATATTCCTAGTCAGCTCCATTTCTTTGTATAATTTATAAAGTTCATGATTATACTGGTTTTGCCACTGTCCATTAACCAACACAGGTCCATAAATTTTCCTTCAGACCTATCTCTCAGAAGCATTAAATATTTTTCTGCAGTCTGTGACAATGTGCATGCCTCCTTCCATACCATACGACAGAACTTATTAGTGTTTATATGGTTTTATCTTGGTTTGTCTCACACACACACACACACACACACACACACACACATCATGTAAAGTATCTACAGTGTATGTATACCAGGTCTTCATTTTAAGTTTACTGTTAAAAATATGCAAGTATTTGGCAGTACAGTACTGTACCTTGAAATGGGCATGGTAGTAATGTATGTTGAGGAGAGCAAGTCCCATCTTAGAGCCATGGCGCAAGATACCTTGAAGTGTGCTGGTGACAGAGGTTGGTGATGACAGCAGTGAAATAATACTAGCTGAGTATGCTGTGTATGTCAGCACAGCAAGGACAAACAGGACAATAAACAACGTTCTTGCTGCTGATGTTGTAGGATTTCGAGCTGAACCTGTAAGTCAGCAATAACAAATCGTGTTACTAAGAGCCATTGTTACAGGTGCACATAAATGATGCACTTTTTAGTTACAGATAATATTAACAATTTATTATTTACAAACACTGTAGCTTAAATTTAATCCAATTAGAATTGTTGTATTAATGAAGTTTGTTCACCTGTGGAGCCCATCTGTGCTCTGACCATGATGTTGAAATGTTAAGGGAAAAAATTGTCCATCCAAAAGTATATGGATGTTATGGACTAACAGATTTATTGGTTAGCCGACATGTGATTTTTATGCTGCAGTATCATGTACAACATCCTTGTTCTTTTGTATGAAACCTAAAATTGAGTTGTACAAAATCTAGCACCAAAATATAATGTGTCTATTCTAGTTATATGCACGTTATGATTATTACTTGCATTTAGAATTTTTGAAAGTAATGTGCCTCTAGCCATGTTTATAACTTGTGCTGTCCCATGTACCATCAGAAAATGAGCACAGAAAAGGAAGTTAAAAGTGATATTGGTCTATAATTAGACATATCAAGCTTAGTACACTTTTTGTATAGTGGTTTTATTATAGAAAATTTCAGTCTGTCTGGGAAGATGCCCTTGGAGAGAGCTTTTTATATATTTAGTTTAATGGTGAAATTAAAAAGTGGAACTTCTTTCTAGAATCTCTGTAGAAACCTCATCATAGCCATATCAATCTCTTGCTTTAAGGGATTTAATTATGTTATCTACAATTTGAGAGTTTGGAATTGTCATTGTTTATGCTATTTTCCTCATCTATTGTATAAAGCTGATTTTTATTATTCAAGATATTGTCAACTACAGAGAGGAAATAGGTGTTCCTCAAAAGCTCTCTGTCTCTCTCTGTCTCTCTCTCTGCACAGGGTTTTGTCACCTTTCCCCCTGTTGTGGATCTGATCGCCCACCTTCCCTATTCCCTGCCTGTAAAACTTAACTGCATGTTAATGTACTAACTTTGACCCTAAATAAGGAGGCAGTATGTCTCTCTAAAACATCACTGTTGACCTACAGGTCTACATACCGCCCATATACTAGACGTGTACAACCTCAAATGGATGTTGTCTTTTCTCCATTTTCCTAAATGCAATCTTACGATTATGTCCTTAGTTTCTGCAAGGATGAAATATTTACCCATGAGTATGACATATACCTTGCTGACAAACTGCTCCAGTGGTGACCAGCAGAACCTCACTAAGTTCCCACTTCAACTGCACTGACTTATCAACTGTGTCCTTCTCACCCATCAATATCCCAAAATCAGGTTTAGGTAGCTGTGACTCCCGGCGGAGAATAAATGTGAGTGCAACAGTAATAGCCAACAGCAGTGAGCATAACGATGCCCAAACACCAACTGAGAACGGTAGGATATAGATGTTACGTGCGGCCCGTACAGACTGCACTTTATAATACAGTTGTGGCCTGTGACAGAAATGTCATACATTAAACAGAACTATTATTTTTTAAACAGGACTGATTAGTGAATGTTAAGACAACTAAAAACTGAATTGTATTTTAACTGAATGGTTTGTATCCTAATACTTTATTTCCTTTTTCTAATTTATGTATTTCTAAAGAGCAAAATAGAAGAAAATGAAAATGCATGTTCTACACACACATGACGTGTGTGCATGTGTGTGTGTGTGCTTGTGTATGATTATGTGTGTGTGTAAGCAGAAATACATATAGTGCCACACAAATGAATTCAGACTGAGTGACCCAGTGACTCATTCACTATGTTTTATTCATGAACATTTTGCACTTTTGTGTTAAAGCAAATTTTCTGACTGTTACTGCAATCAGTAATTTTCATCATAATCCATTTACGTTTCCAAGATGGTGGATCATATCTTCCATTCTCTATCCTTCCGAAAGCATTCACTTTATACATTGTCTTTTCCTTCCACTTACTGTATTATATACCTATTCTCACATATTGTGCTCTACACCCAATATTTAGGCTCCTCATGTTAATTCATCAATCGCTTTCACTTCTTATGCAGTCAACAAGTCCAATTGTTGTTCCCATCATTTCATCAATATTTATATATCTCTGGTAATTTCATATCTGCTGCTTGTAGTCTTAACCTCTCTTTTGTTTCTGCTCTTAAAAGACACAGCTAGTTTTTGCAGCATTGCTGCAGTGGATGAAGTGACTGTAATTAAATTTGTCAGATTCCTTAGTAAAATCTGGTCCAAGGGCTACCTATTCTATTCTATTCTATAAAACCTTCTTATGTAAGAAACTGCTTTTGGGTTTGGGGTGGGGAGTTAAGAAAGATGTGTTCCTGCTTTGTTTCTGCATTACTAATTTTTGAAAGAAAGTCTTGGTGGTTGCAGTATGTTTAATTTCAATGAACAGTATCACATACTTTTTGACATGAAAATGCTTTCAATAAAATAATTAAAATGAGTGACTGGAGGACTTCACTTATGTATTTTTAGTGCAAAAAAAAACAATATTTACCATATAAGAATGGTGCTAATATGCAGTTGATAAGTACTTATGTTCTGTTGAAAAATATCTGAAGTTTCTATGCAAGCAGAATAAGGTGGAGAGTATTAGAGTTATTCAAAATTGTAACTTACAGACAACACTTGCTATTTAAAAGTTGTATCTCAGCTCATACATTAGTGTAGGTTAGTGTATCTTTACAACACGAATTTGTCTCCCTGTGACAAAATTATAATTGATGTGATTATACACACTCCCTGTCTATAGTTTTAATGTAATTCATTTAAGTATCATATCAATGTTATGAGGTCTCAGTACAGGCCAGTCTGTCAGGCAGGGTTCTGGTCCCACAGTCAATTAATGAAAATACTGATGCCTGTAATATGTACATCACAGAAGCATTTACATGTTTACTGTAAGGGTAGAGGGAAATCCAAAGCACCTGAGATACTGCCCTACAGAGAATTGATTTTGCATTAAATTGTGTTTATTTACTGTTCTATTTCTTTGTTATTTTATAGTTCATTCCTATAGAACAGAGATCACAGAGCAGTGTTCTATTGGACTCTCTCCAAATACTCTGTTTAATGGAACTGTGAATTTGAAGGGAGATAAAAAATGTCTGACATAAAGGAAATGAATTTTTTTGCTGGTAATTTATTTTCTATCACAGAGAACTCTGTACACTGACCTTGTCTTTGATATGATTTTAGTTTCAAGTAATACTAGTTCCCTTCTGTGGAGTTATGTCAGTCATGCAGAGCCACAATTAAGGAAAGTGATTTTGCCTTGACGAGTGCCATTGTATACAGATCAAACAAAACAGGGTACATATTACATCTGACACACAAAGTGAATGTCAATCAATGTCTGTCATGTACGGTACAGCTTTTATGTGCATTGACATTGCTTCATGTCAATGAATAATTTAAATTATAACCTAGTGTGACAAGTTCTGCTGTAGAGATATTGATCATAGGCAGTATGCAGAAGTAGTAACAGTCAAGAAAAGTGAAATGTACAGACGTTTAGTCAGAAAACTGGGTTACTCTTCAGTTCATTAAAATAAAATTATGTTGGAGTCTTCCTCTAATATATTTTTCTTGATATGTGATGCTGATAACATTTTTAAAGGCTTTCAGGTTTTCAGGTTTTCATGGTAGTTGTTCATATGAGGTCTCCCTTTTGAGGGGGAGGGGGGGTGGTGGGCTTTATGTCAATTTTCAGCATCCACCTGAAACAGATTCAGTCACCCTGAAGATGGCAGCAGGACATTCATCTGAGATAGTAGGACATACCTTCACTACACAGTGTGAAAATCTCCAAAATGATCATTAATTGAACATTTTTAGAGACAGAGACAAAGAATATTGATAAAGGATATTAATATTGGACACCATCCTGTGACAGAAAAAATGCTGGATTAGAATTCACTCACACTTACTATCAAATCAAATGTGATTTGACTGACACAATTTGTGCACCTAGAGTAACAAGACAGCTCTGTAAACTAGATTCATACAGGGCGGGTGTTTTAAAGTAGTATGTATATAAATACATGTACACTGCTGAGGTAAAGCTTTTTCATAAGAATCCATGAAGACCCAGAGAAGGGATGGAATGTTGGGTTTTCATCTTTATTTCAACATTTGGTATAACTAGGATGGCAGAGATGTTGGCTCTAGGTGCTGGGTGCACTTTATACCCTAAAGGAAATTCCTCTGTACGTGGACTCCACGGTTAATTGAAAGTTTCCAAGGACCCCAATGCAATTGAACCTGAAACCTCCCATCTTGTGGCACAGTGCCTCATCAACTGCACCACTGTTCACCCCATATTGACTGTGGACATACCTAATATCTAGTGGAAGGATGGCAGTTACTGATGTGACCCATGTACACAATGTTGAAAGCAAATTTGGCTTACGCATAGTGCAGTAAAACATTTTCCCTTCTAAGATTTCTGGCATTATTATTCTAGATGTGTGAATGAATGATTCATTGCAACATGTTTTAAGTGAAGGCCACCAAACAACTTCACAACCCTAATTGGTCATTGTCCATTAAAAATACAAGTTTAGACTTCTGTTTTAATGAAACTTCTCAATAAAAATTTTCAGCAATATTTATTTAATCTCTGAGATTTTCATTATGACACAGGCAGATGGGACTCCAATAGCATTATTCATTCCTTTGTTTTATTTGAAAGACTCATTTGTTATTATCTCACATCAGTTATCTGCACTCTTTAGAATGTAATATGTAGAACAAAAAGAAGTAAATTTTGGAAAAAATGACACTTCTATACATAGAGTAAACTCATGTCATAAAATCATAACCTACACCATTCTGCCTTCTTTATCATAACAAAGAGATCATACATAAAGAATGGAACCACAGGAGAATAATAAAATTCACCATTCAGATGTAAAGTTTTTCAATAATGCGAAATTAAAGTATGAAAGTTCACTTACTGGCATTATCGATAGAAGGGGAAGGGGAAGAAATAATCAAACATAGAGAGTCTTGGGTGTTCTTTTCTGGGCTATGGTTATCCTGTACATAGATATTTATTTTACAATTGCCTTAAAATATTCAAACCATAATGAAGGGTTTTAATTTTCCACGTGACAGGGAAACAACGAATTTTGCATGGCAGGCACTTTGTCGTAATCCTTTATGAATCAGCATTCTTGTGTTAGGGTAAATGGCACAACAGAATTAAAAGAAAAGACAAGGATTTACCTGAATTTCTCAACAGCTACAGTATATTCAGCTAATCCTACTCTGTCATGAGTGACGATAATACTGGAAGCACCAATATCTGCTTCACCTCGTGTTAGTTGTTGGAGGAGCCGTAATTCTCTTGAGTTCTTAAATTGGCCCCTTGACTCAGCTACCTGCAATCTGTATGGTCTTACTTTAGCAGAGGAATTAATTTGTGGCAAGCAGCTTGGTCTGAGGAATGTCAAAGGTATTCATTTATTTTTTACACATTTAATAATATGGGTGCTGTCAATAGCTCTGACTTTGTAGCATTAATGGTACCATAATTATTACAAAATTAATTGAACAGGATGAGGAAGGAAATTTTCATGGCATCAGGGAATTCTCCTGGAGGGAATGAAGAAAACCACGTAACACTGTACTGTGGGTGAAGACTTGAATTCAGTGTGTTATGAAAAACAAGCAGGAGTGCTATTCACTAGACTGTGACGTTCATTTCCACTTAATAAAACAAATATTTTACATAGTCATCTCCTTGTAAGTCACTGAATGTCTCTAGTACTGCATATATTAAGTTGTCAGCATAATGACTAGGCTACAGGCTGGACAGCTGAGGAATTATGGTTTAATTCCTGGCCATGGCAAGAGATTTTTCTCTTCTCCAAACTGTCCAGACCAACTCTGGGGCCCACCCAGCTACTATTTAAATGACGAACTGACCACTAACCCCATTTAGTGCCAAGGTCATGAATGAGTGGAGCTATACCCCACTCCCCCCCATAAGCCTCCATACCTTCACTTTGCTTTGGAAAGCACTCAAGACACACTCATAATACAGTCTGACAATAAATTTCACTATAGGATGTGGGCTCTACTGCACGCCATTAATGTTAACACAAGTATGTGAATACAATGACATGTTTGAAACCTCGTATATGTTACAAAGAACAAACTACAACAAAAACAATAAGTCTAGACTTTAGCTGTGAGCCACAGTTTGAGGAAAAGTGCTGGTTATTTTTAGACAGAGATTTGTGAATTATTGAAAAATCTCATAATCTGCTAAGTTCCTGGAATAAGTCCCAAACCAAATTACATCAATAATAAATGAGAATCAAATAACACTTAGGTCAGAGAATGACAAATACTTTTTTAGACAAGGAACCTGCCGAAAACGTATGACTTACAAAAATCATCATTGTAATATGAAGGTGATATGCGTGGATTAGTCCAATTTGGACAAAATTTGGTACAAGAGATGTGCGCAAAAGTGTACTGAGTAGCTGACTTTCATGAAAAGTTGGTGCAGTGAAAGCCATAATTATTTAGTGGCATACATGAATTTCTCTCTGTTCTTATTGTCTGATTTGGATGAAATCAATATCATAGATCTACGTGTAATGCTATTGATCATTTATGAGTTTTTTGAGAAGTGGCACAGGGAAGACCATACTTTTCTTATTGGCATAAAGGAAATTACATTTACCTGTGTAATGTGAGACAATAAGACTTTCTGAAAGAAAAGAATGTAAAGGTAAGGTCTGAAATATACCATAGAATACACATTTTGCAGCCTTGTTGCCCATTATGAACAAGCAAGTGGTTGGTTTGTATGTAGAGATGTACATTGTGCGTGCATGCATTTGTGCACATATGCGTGTGTGTGTGTGTGTGTGTATGTGTGTGTGTGTGTGTGTGTGCAACAGAGAGTCAGTAAACACTACATTACCTGAAATTCAGTACTGCTGTTAATAATTGCAAAAGGGACCAGTCATACATCTGTCGACCCTGCTGATCATGGATTGGACCCTGAAAATGGGGAGAATATTATCTTCATAATTCAGTCTTATATGGGCTCTATAAATATGGAAGTTGTTAAAGGTTTCATAAATCATGAGTTATCATCGGTTATTTCGTGAACTGACCACGGTTTGCATTAAGAATCCAGGCAACGCAAGAGCTGGGCTCCTAAGTTCAGTTTTGGAAGTGAAATGATAATGACAGAAGAGATATGTATTGGGAAGTCAATGTAATACAAACAGGCAAGATTTAAAACTTTCATATGGGTATGATTAAATTAATTCATGCTGTATTATACTTGCTTCTATTTCTCTGTCTTAATTCACTGATGATACTGAACGTTAGCAGAAGATAATAAATTTCTTAATAGAAAAGAAGTGTTTTTAATACCTATGCAGTATTTTACTTCAAGATAACTACTGGGATTTTAACATTCATGTAACTTTCAGTAATTAACATTTATAAGGCACATGAATAAGCACTGACAGAAAGATATTAAGGGAAAGAGTTACTCTAATTTTAGTACATTCTTTCCAGATAAAATCTGTAGGTGTAATCTTATTAGATAAGTGTCTGATGATGATGAATGGTGGTATGTGTTTGATGTTCAAGGAGTTTTGCTGATATTCCTAGTGAGTGAATGTGTGCTACCAATTTATAGGAGCAAGGCCATAGATAAATCTATTAAAATTGCAGTGGAAGAATAATTTACTGAAACAGTAACAATGACTGTCATGGTCAAGTGGATGGCGTTCTGCTTACAATTCTGCAAGTCCCATGTCAAAATTTCGGTCTGGACAAAGGTGTTCTGACTATGGTTTTTAAAGGTTTCCTTAGTCCATCTAGGCAAATTCTAGGACAGTACCTCATATTAGGTCATGATTGCTTCCTTCCCCATACCTTCCCCATCATCCAGTGCTGTGTGGTCTAAGCTATTGACATCACCATTAAATGTAAATATCTCATAGGAAAATTCTAGCCTATATGAAATGAAGCAGAGGATAATTTTAATTGTAAAATAGAGAAATAATTCCTGAAGTTGTGAACTGGACAGAATATGATAACAATGAATCTTTGGTCAATTATAAAGGTTCCTGATGATGGTTTAATTCATTATTCTCACGACCAGAGGATCAGTGGCTGAGAACAGCCATTTCAATTGGTCCTGGATGAATAAGTGCTCTTTCACCTTCTCATCTGTGTACAGAAAAAGATTAAATTTCTGAAATGTGTTTTGTGTGGAGTACTAGACAACAGACCAAGCCCAGAAACCAGGAAATTCTAAATTATTGTATGGGTTTCATTAAAAGCAATGAATTTCTTAAGCAGGCATTGTCTACCAAACATTTACGCTGTACCTTGTAGTGTGTGTTCTGAGTAGGAATTTCATGCAGAGGACATCTTTTCTCATGAGTTCTTAATGCTAATAACTATGACAGTGAAGGGATAAACAAGTAAGGTTGTGAGGTGAAGCACTGTTCTGGTGTTTGTACAGGCAGTATGAATGACTCTTCCTGACACAAATGTAACTTCATAAGTGTAGACTTCATTGCCATACTACCGAACATTCATACATAATCCCAAAAAAAGAGTCTGGACTTTTAAGGAAGTGCAAACAAGAAACCAAGTGTAAATTGCAAGTCAGTGACAGTATAAGTTAACTGAATGGATTAAATGTATGACTGGGAAATAAAGTAAACAAATTAACCAAAAAACAGACAATAAATAAAGTACATTATGAAACATTACTCCTTCACTTTGCCTGATTTTGTACCATTGGCAGTAACAACAGAGCAACTGTAATGTTCAGTGGATCAATATGTAATATTAATGCCTTGTAAAGTTAAAAAAATTTCCCTGTCCATGCCATGGAAGCATATAGCAGGTGTAGATGTATAGCTCCACTCATTCTTAACTGTGGCATGAGATGGAAGTGAATGGTTAACTTCACACTCCTGCTACTTTATCTCTGGGAAAGAACACCAGTACCCATGAAATAGACAGCAGTGTGGGCCACAGAATCAGTCTACATGCTTTGGAGATGAGACAAATCTCTTGCCCTTATCGGGATTTGAACCCCGGACTGTCAAGACTATAGAACAGTCTATACCGACTGTGCTACCCTGACAAAATTACTGCCTTGAACGACTGTAAAGTTTTTGATGAAGAACTGTGCTTTCAATAGTGTTAGAATAACCATATTGCATTAAGTGATAGTACGA
>JGI24700J35501_10930270_pt1 | contig 12583 bp, 14 predicted proteins | sample TergutTh196P1_FD_35501 | JGI IMG/M metagenome (IMG submission 35501) | reverse complement strand
ATTTTGGAAATCCACCCCGTAGGGGTTAGTTCCAAAATTCAAGCCACGAGACCGTGGCTCGGTGCGTCAAATAATCGAAATCCATTCCGTTAGGAATTAGTTCGATTATTTCAGGGAGAAAGCCTGTGGTCTTTTCAAAAATAAATAAAGGTGGCTGGAAACAATGGAAATACAAGTAACTCAAAATGAAATTTATCAAAGTATTAGAGAAGTCATCTTAACAGCTAGACGTCGTGTTAAAAAATCAGTCAATTTTAATATGGTTCAAGCTTATTGGGAAATCGGTAAGCAAATTGTAGAAGCACAAGACGGTGAAAAAAGAGCGAGATATGGCTCGAACCTTTTAAAGTTTTTGGCTGAAAACTTAACTGCTGAATTTGGTGTTTCATTTGATGTCTCAAATCTGCGTAAGATGCGTCAATTCTACAATGCTTTTCAAATTCGAGACACACTGTGTCCTGAATTAAGCTGGTCACATTATCGTCGCTTAATGCGAATAACTGACGAACAAGAACGCCTTTTTTACATGAAGGAATCGGCAGAATGTGATTGGAGTATTCGTCAATTGGAGCGAAATATCAACACACTTTATCATACTCGCCTTTTAAAAGCACCAGTCTATGATCAAGATGAAATTCGAAATGAGATTAAAAAATTAGAGCCAAATGATATTCGAGATTACCTTTTGAAAGACCCTTATTTATTGGAGTTCTTAGAACTAAAAGAAAATCGCAAATATCTTGAAAAAGACCTAGAACAAGCATTGATTGATAATTTACAAGATTTTCTGATTGAATTGGGCAAAGGTTTCTCTCTCGCTGGTAGACAAAAGCGTATCACAGTTGATGGTGACCATTTTTATATAGATTTAGTTTTCTATAACTATATTTTACGTTGCTTTGTCGTGATTGACTTAAAAATGGACAAGCTAACACATAAAGATATTGGACAGCTTGATTTTTATGTTCGATATTTTGATGATAAGTTTCGCCAAGAAGCAGACAATCCAACGATTGGTTTAATCTTATGTGCAGATAAAAACGAAAGTATTGCAAAGTATTCTATACTCAATGATAGTGAAAATCTATTTGCGTCAAAATACCTAACTTACTTACCAACTGAGCAAGAATTAAAAGCTATTATTGAAGAAGTTAAAGGCATAACTTTAAATGATGGAAATGAATAGATGGTAAATAATGTATTAATTTAAACACGTTTAAAATTGTAGTATAACTATAGCGAGCATTTTAGCGTGAGCTAAGGTACTAAAATCTTTTAATTGGAGTTGAAAAATGTGGAAAATGACCAACAACTTATTCAATCTATGAAAAGTGCGTTGCCTTTATATGCAACACCATCAAAATATTTATTAAAAGAGTTTAGTGAAATGCGTGCATCAGATAAACTTGAAGTAACAGATGTACATTACTTAGGTAATGAAGGTGGCATTTCTTGTGCTATAAAAAAGGCAGGTCAAGTAATGGTTATTTCTGTAACCCATCTTAAATTTCCCATTGGACACCCACTCACCAGAGAAATTGATGCTTATAAACGCAATCGAATGCAAGCATTGAAATTTGAAAAAACCTTAGTATCTGATAAATCAGGTCGCAATGAGCCTTGTACTTGTGGAAGTGGAAAAAAATATAAACGCTGTTGTGGTTGATTTAAAAATGGTTTTACAGATGCGATATAATTATAAACGGCTTTTATGGGCCAACAGGGCTTGAAAAACTTTAAGCGATGACAAGTTAGATAGGGACAAAGAACCGACTATTCGAGTGCAACCTTGCATTTTGAAATAGTTGGTATTTTTGTTTACTGATAGACTTGTACAAGATAAGGAATTACGTGTTAAAATTGTATACTTTCGTTGAGCTCGCCCATGCACAACTAGGAAAGCCATGTATCCGCCCAAGTCCTTCCATGTCAAAAATGATAATCCCTATAAGAACGAACTGTACCTTTAAAAAGCACAGTAGCTGTTTTTAATTAGTCTATTTAGATGTGGTTATCCTTTTTCAGCATACGATAAAATATACCGGTTGTCAACAATTTTGATGTAGATATTTGATAAAAAAAGGGTTAACTGTACAGTACAGTGGTGTCCTCAGGATAAGAAATGATAAAATCCTTGATTTACTGATGATTGTATCCCAAAAGTCAGTAAAATCATCAGAAGAAGAAAATAGATACCTGTTGGTGGTTTGAGCCCTGAGCTAGTATTCAGCACTCAATTCGTCTGTTTTGTCTTCGAAATTGATGGTTACAGACGATTTTACAGGTGTTCAGCACCCAATTCGTCTGTTTTGATTCTAAAATCGATGATTACAGACGATTTTGCAGCTATTTAGCACCTCATTCGTCTGTTTTGGTTCTAAAATCGATGATTACAGACGATTTTACAGGTATTCAGAATATCCCACACAAATGAAATTGAACAAAACTGATCTCAAAGGGGATTTCCTTAGCGCACCCATTGTACTGTTACGGTTAACTTCGAAATTCAACAGAAAATCCCTGTCCAAATGGTCGCAAAAAAACTTTCAACGTTTATAACTGTATGACGATTCCAAGCAAATAACGCCTATCAGAAAGTGTAGAATAATATCATATATCGAAATTCTTCCTTGTTGATACAAGTGAGTATGTTACTTTGTTAGGCGTTGTTCTCATTTTAATACTTTATGTGTTTTAGGACGCCTGGGACTAACATCTAAAGGAATATCAATCGAGACACCTAAAGATTCTAAATATTTGTCACGCCCAAGTAAAAAATCGACAGATGTATCAAGGGTATCTGCAAGAAGAACTAAATTTTCAAGGGTGGGCGCTGTTGTGCCTTCTTCATATTTCTGATAATTTCGTAAATCTATTTTTAATAGTTCTGCCAATTCGCGCTGTATTTTTTGACGGTATATGCGTGTTAATCTTAATCTATCATTAAACATATGATACTCCTAAAATTTGACTTTTGTTTATTATGTTTGTAATCTTGTATAAAATACATGCAAGATGAAATAGCGTTTTAGAAATCAAATTGCGAGAAAATGATTTGTGAAAATAGTATTAATTTGTCGAATATCTACATTAAAATTATTGAAAAGCGGTATATTTTATCGTATAATGAAAATTGTGAAACATACTTGAATTGGATTCTAAATATGTTGCAATTTAGGAATGAATAGGAGCTGAGAATAATGAAGAAGTGGTTTGAACGAATAGCTTTTCCTATATTCCAAATGGTGATGGGGTTGTGGTGGATATATGATATATAATGATCTTAATTTTTTTCTATCCAGACGGGATGAATTTGACATGGTTTACAGGTGGGAGTTATCGAGCTTTTATGCAGGAATCACTTTTTTCGTTACGGGAATTTATCATCTTTTAGAAGCACGAGATAAGAAGCGAACTGCGAATATCCTACTTGTGATATGTGGCAGTGTTATGGCATTATCGTGGCTTGTGATGATGCTAAACTTTGATGATCTTGGCGATACTTTCATGCTTACAACAATCTCCCCATTTTTCTTTTCAGGATTGTTAATCATTATGGGAATTGTTAAATTATATCGTGCTGAGAAAGAACCGTTACTAACGAAAAGGATGCAAAATATCATTTTAGCTATTTTAGCTATCATAATAGTTGGACTCTGCATTTTACTTATTCTTATTATGTCAGGCGTTTTATAGGTCGGAGATGAAGTGAGTTACGAGTAAAACATGAAGATAAAAGAAATAAGACAAGGGTCATCTTGTCTTAACGGTTTCGCGCCAAGCGCAAGCCTAAATCTTCAAATTGGTAATGGGCTTCCATGCTATCTCTAAAATGAATTCGACTGGCTTCACCGTCGCCGACCCAGCCACCGCCACGAATGGCGCGACCGACGCCACTATCAGCCTGTAAACTTTCGCCATGCCAATTCCAAAGCCATTCTCGCACATTCCCTGACATGTCGTAAATCCCCAGTTCGTTGGGAAGTTTTTGTCCGACTGGTCGTGTTTGTCCATTATTGGCTTCTAAGGTTGGCCAGTGCCAAAAACCATCTAAGTATTCATCACCTGAATTTCTGAAGTACCAACCGACATTATTCAATTCATTACTCCCACTAAATTCATAACTTCTACTTCTTTGACCACCACTTGCAGCATATTCCCATTCTATCTCAGTTGGCAAACGATAGCCATCAGCATGTTCGTTAAACGTAACAACCCAACGAACATCATCGTCAAGGCTTAAGTTATTCGGGTCGTCTTGATCTTGGTCAACGCTGTAAACAGGTTCTAAGCCAGCCAAGCGGCTTTTTTCATTCGCAAATAAAATGGCGTCATACCAACTGATTGTTTCAACAGGTCGATCATCGTCTTGGAATTTTGAAGGGTTACTTCCCATCACCTCAACCCATTCGCGTTGTGTTACTAAATGTTGACCGATATAAAAATCAGCAACGACGACATCAGTGCCATATAAATTAGAAACTGTGCTCACAAAAGAGCCACCTTCAACTAATATAAATCCGTTAACGACTTCAATTGTCAAATCTGCATCAGCCACATCACATGCACTTAAACCGATAAGGCTAATGGCAATTGTTACAAATAGGATTATTTTTTTACGATTCAATCTTATATCCTCCTTTGAAAAAAATTCGGCTAAGGACATGACTTCATATCCTTAGCCTTTTATTTGTTTGTACTTATGTTAAATCAGGCTTAAGGAAGTTCCCATACTGTTGCGTTTCCGCGACCTGTACTTTCCCATCCTTCAATGATATACACTTGGTAAGACCATTCTGTTCCTAAAGGACTACCCATGCTTGCCCATGCATTTGCGTGGTTTTGGAAGGTGATGACATTGTTTTGTCCCATTGGTCTCGGTGTTGTTCTTACACTTTTAATTTGAACGAATGGTCCCATTCCGTTAATGTTATGACCATTTTGATTGGCTCTCCAAACTTCGTAAGTACCACCATCACTAGTGACTGTTCCGATTAGTGTTCCTGGTGTAGAACGATGGTTGAGCCAGTTGTCAAGTACATAATATTCGATTAATGGGCTTCTTGTCCAACCGTAGAAAGCACCAATGGTCATTCCTTGATGGCCACTGTGATGCTCAAGAAAACCTAAGTTATAACCAATTCGTCGATTGGCTCTACCTGTTGCCCAACCTAATCCATGAAGGTTATTGAATCGACTGTTAGCTCTTGTGGTTTGCCATTCTGCTGAAAAGTTTCCTGTTTGCATGTTACTTCTAAATGTTGCTGTCCCGTCAGGTCCATTGCTGGTTCCGTTAGCTGGTCCATTGAGTGTATCACTTGTCCAGTTTTGGTGGAAATCTAAGGTTGCTAAGGCAGGTGCTGCACTTCCAAGTACTGCTGTTGAAAGGATTGCTGCAACTAATACTTTTCTCATTTGTGCAATTAATATTTTTTTCATTTTCGTCATCTTTAAATCTTCTCCCTTTTTTATACTGTTCATTTGGTTAAGACACGGCACTCATTTTAACTTCAAGTGTCATTAAACACCTACTCCGACTGTTTCTCCCCCCCCCTTTTTAAATGAATAACTTTTAAACACTGGAAATTTTTATTGCATTCATGACACAAAATAATAAACGCTATTATTATACGGTTTTAATGTTTTACTTTTGTGAATGCATGACACTTTACTAGTAACAATTTCCCGTGTAGAAAAGACATGTTTTTAAAACGATTTCATTCAAGAGTCCAACAAAGTATAAGCTTACATTGTTTATATGGTGAATTGTGCGTGGGTGACCAACTTTTCGAAATCGTTAATCGTTAGAATATAAACAAGTTTGAATATGATGCTTAACGCCTGATTGACCAGATCCACCAAATTGTTCCTGTAACCGGCATACTAACTTTGCCCCCTTTCGCCAAGTGCATGTAGTAAAATACCACTTTAGTTTACACGATGTTGAAAGAAAAGTCGATAGCACTTTCCATGAGATGTTAAAGCTTTCCGTGAAATGCTTATTTTGCATTTAAAATAGAGAAAAATATCATTTTTGTTTCTTTTTCATAGAATAAAAAGCACTCGAAAGCGCTTGAAGTTAAAAAGAATCTCTATTTTTAGTCGAAAGTGTAAATACTTTTTGTGAAGACTATTTTGACTTTAAATTCATTGGCTTTATGTTCGAAAACAAGCCGACCCTTGTATTTTTCAACGATTTTCTTAATTGTGATGGTACCAAATCCATGATTCAATTTATCTTTTTTTGTCGTGATAAAGCTGCCATCAGGACGTTGTTTTATTTTCCCTGTAAAACTATTCTTAATTTCTATTTTTAAGCTATTTTCTTTTGCGATCACATTGACATGAACATATTTTTCGGTTGTACATTTTGCTGCTGCTTCAAATGCATTTTTAAATAAATTAGAAAAAAGCAATGACCTGTCACGAGACGACATACTGATTTTTTCGGGAATGCCACCTTCCCATGTAAACGCAATGTCTTGGTAGGCGGGTGTCGTTGTCAAATTCAATAAACTCGCATTCAATTCATTAATGCCTGTTTCGATCCATTCAACTTGTGATCTTGCGACGAAGTCTTTGCGCATTTCTATAATATGTAATCGTATTTCTTTCAAATTTTCATTTCCAGCATGTTGATATAACTTTGTTAATTCAATGTCGATATCATGCTTGAACCGACGCATTTCTAAATTTTGCTCTTCGATTTTTCTAAATAGTAGCTGCTGCTGTTCATACATCTCTTGTTGCTCATGTTCCCTTTTTTCAATTTCTTTTAATCTTGTATCTTTAGAGATTAAATATAAAACGACATAAATGGCAACTAAACCACTCATGAGCGCTAAAAAGTTAAAGAAATCAATTTCACCAGTTAAATTATAAAATCTCGTTACATAAAAACCAAACGATATGAGAAAGATTAAAAGAAGTGTAATTTCACCTTTTGACAACCCTTGAACATTAAGTTCCAATTTTGCTTGCTTTGTCGCGATATAAATTAAATACAGCATGGATAAGCCCAAAGCACCGCCTAAGGCACTGTGTTCTGCATAAGTCACCAATTTTTCAATGTCTAATTGAATGACTGGAAAAAAGAAATAGGCAACGATCATATTTGTAAAACTGACGAAAATATAACTTAATCCAATGAGCCACCACAATCGCCACCTATTTAAGGCATATAACATGAGGATGATGGGCAATCCAATGGCGATGATGTTTCCATACCATCTGATGGCTTGATAGCCATAATAAAAATGTCGAGCGACGTCTAAAAGTGCTAGTCCCGCCAAAATAATGCCAACGATTACTTTCATATCTCGCTCGGGTTTAAAATTCAAAAAGGCATAGATGATTAAACACAGCTGTAGATATAAAATGGCAGCATGTGCAGCTAACATATTAGTCGTCCTCCACTTCTAATTGATAGTAATCAAATGCGGTTTTGAACTTTTTCTTGAGCGTTCTTGATAATGTCATGGACTCCATGTCATCGTGTTTAAAGATAACCTCGGCATGACGTATCTCTTTCACATGTCTAAGTCCGATGACGTAATGCTTGCTACTGTGTACAAACTCATCTGCTGGTAGCATAGATAGCCAGTAAGACATTGCTTTATGCGTTAAATACACATTGCCATTGGTCATGTAAATATAGCTTGTTTTTACTTTTTTGCTAATCCCCGTTTCAAAATAAGCAATATCTTTAACATTGATTAACTTGGTTTTCCTTACGTTTTCTGAAATTTTCTCTTTTTTACCTTTATATTCCATTTCGTAAGTTTCATTTTCGTAATAAATAATTTCAAGCCTGCGTTGATGAAGGATTTTTTCAACTTGTTTAATCATAATCCGTTGAAATTCTTCAACGGGATCTGACTTATAAATATATCCTTTTGGAAAAACTTCGAACATTTTTTTCGCTGGCATATCGTAGCTTGTTAAAAAAATAAGTCGAGGTCTAGGACGTAACTTATTTAATTCCATTGCTATTTCAAGGCCATTCATCGTTGGCATTTCATAGTCGAGCAAAATTAAATCATATTCTTGGTCACTGTCTAATAATTCATTACCATGGCTATAAGTATCCAAATCATAGTCAATGCCTTTCATTCGTGGTAATTCAAATGTTTTTTTTAGTTTCACCGTCACATCGATTCTTGCTTCTTCTTGATCATCTACAGTCGCAATCTTTATTATTCGTTTGTTCATTCAATTCCCTCCTAAACCGTTATTATCTATATCATTCTATCTTATTCTTGCTATTTCGTCAATGCTTTCAACGTGCTTTGGCTCATCAATGTTTTTGATCGAATTAAAACAGTCAGCTGGTGCAGCACAACGTTTTCCCCTATCTGGTCTAGCAAAGTTTTTCGACTGTTACCTGTCAGCCTTGTCGTTTCTCCCATGGTTAATACGTCATTTTCTTTCATTATTTCAACGGCTTTTCTTGACTCGACCCTTGGGATACGTTTATAATAAAGAGGTATCAAAAAATAAATGAGGATTGTTAATTAAGGAGGGTTGTATGATTGATAATGGAAAGCTGGCAGCGTTTATTACAGGGCTCGGGCGTTTTAATGATTACGGCAGCACAGTTGCTCAAACAAAAAGGGCGCTAGAAACAAGCTGTACGAGCCATTTAGAACAAGCAAATGATGATGTTGTTATTTTTTCTGATTGTTTAAAAGCCATTAATAAAGTGATGGATTTAGATTTTGATGTAACCAGCATCATCGCAATCAATGCCCAATTTGATGGGAAGAGTGATGAACAACCTAAAAATCCTGGAAGATTAAGAGATGGTCTTAAATACCCGCATACTGACAAAATCATGGTTAAGCTTTGGCCAGGTGATGATGGCATTGTGACCTATGAGCCACCTTTGCAGATCGATGAATCGGATTTGCAGCGGATGGTAGATGAATGGATTGACGCTAAAAGAACGAGGATGAATGCTTGGAAGCTATTTGCGAAATTAGCATGCTTACAACCTTTTCAAGATGGGAATAAAAGAACGGCATTGATCACTGCTAATCATGCGTTAGGAACTTTGAAAACACAGGATTATCTTTTACCACCTACTGGACGTCATTTTAATCATTTTATGAGTGAGCTTTTAGCCTACTATTTTTATTCAAATACACCTGCTCGTAGCGAAGATGTTTTGAATGATTTTGCAGATTTTGCAACTTTGTACGGAAATTTAAAGAAAAGTTAATGTTTCATCACGTAAAAGAACAGGAAGATGCTAGAATGCTAACATCTTTAAATATAAAATGGTGGAGTTGATTGTATGGATTCAGTTTTAAAACCAGTTGTTGCCCAATTAGAGGCTTATAACCGTCAAGATATTGAAAAATTTATGGTAAACTTTTCTCAAAATTGTGTCGTTGAAGATGGAGAAGGGAAGGTGCTGATGGTCGGAAGAGATGCCATGTATGCCTCTTATAAAAAAATGTTTGAAGCATCGCCCGATTTACACTGCAAATTAACAAGTCGAGTTGTTGTTGGAAACTATGTTCTTGATGAGGAACGGGTGACAGGAAGAAATGGAAATCCTGAAGAAGGTCATGTTGTCGCTGTTTATCGCATTGAAAATGAAGAAATTGTTCATGTGCGATTTTTGCGTTAATGCAAAGACACTATTGATGTTTTTCACGTTTTGATAATGGGTTTGTTGGCGTATTCTTTTTTCATTACTTCTGTGGCATAGCGGGCTTCGTAAACACTGGCATACGCTGCTGTTACTTTTTGTTCATGTTTTAACATGGGGTGTGCATCTTTTTTAAAGGTGCTATAGATGGGGATTTCTATTTTTTCTTTGATCTGCTTTAAATAAGCAGATCCTTTTTTATTAAATCCAAGTGGTCTGATATAAGGAACGCCTTTTTGTACTTGCCAGCTTGCGATGTCTGCCTTCGTTGTTTCTGTTAAAATGTTGGTACAAATGCGTTGAATCCGAGTTTGCGTGTATCGTTTGGTTTCAACTGTTCTCATGAAGTCTAAAAAGTGATCAGCGATTTTTGCGGCTGATGCCAGTCTATTTTCGATACCTTCAACCATGTCATGGATTTTTTCAAGTTCTTGGGGTGACTTTGTCAAAAGTTTATGGCGAAGGAATTTGTAATGTTGATGCCAATTTTGTAACGTCACGTGTGGGTCATTAATGGGTAGCGGGACATAGGGTGAATAATCAATGTCTTCATTCATCATCTGTCTAATCGCTGTTGCACTTGTCAGGTGAGGATGGGTTGGTTGTCGGTCATGATAGTCACTTGCATAACGCTTAATGGTAAAAGACGTAATGGGTGCACGCATCTTTTGAATGGCACGGATATATTGAATGCCCAATGTGTTATTAGCACCTGTCAAAGCTGGATTTGCTTGTGCATAAGCAGTAGGCAAACTAAGGCCTTGTGTCAATCCTTTTTTAACCTTTTCTTGGATATCGGCATGATCCATAACGTCAGCCAGTGTGATCAAAGTGTTGATATCGCCATGTTCACTCCCAAAAACAAGATGAGTCGCAAATAGATGGTTTAAGATGGACACTGCGCCTGTTGCAAAAAGGTCAGCGGATTGGTTTGAATAAGCATAAGGTAATTCTATGATTAAATCAATCCCATTCGCCAAAGCCAATTCAGTTCGGTTCCACTTCGTCGTGCAAGTAGGTTCTCCCCGCTGTGTGAAATGACCACTCATCACTGCGATGGTGACATCCGGATGGACAAGCTTTTTGCTTTCTTTTATGTGATGAACATGTCCATTATGAAGGGGATTATATTCAACAATGAGGCCTAGTATGTTCATTTTCTCACTTCCTTGATGGCTTTCATTATACCATTATGGAGCGGAAGATTCCACTGTCTGGACACTAGAATCTTTTACTATGCTGTTTTCAATGACATTATTTTTCATTTAGTCCTTGTAAGCGAACATGTTTTTTGCTATTTTTTGACATGATATGTTGCTTTTACATTTGAAATTCGATATACTGTTGGTTATTAAAATTTAATAAGGAAGGAGGCTAAATGAGCCATGACATCCAATGCAGTAAGGATCATTCAAATAGACAATCAATTGCCGCCATTAAGAACACGGCGGACGAATGCTGAAAGCGAACGTAATAAAGTAAGAACAACAATTGCAACACTAACGAATGCAAGGAATAAGTTAAATGCAATTTTGAATCATTATTTCCATTTTTCAAAAAACTATGCAGGGTTACATGAACCAGTTCAAACGAGTCATTTTAAAGGAAGCAATAGAAGAAATGTTGAAAGTAGTTTGAATCAGATTGGCAGCCATTTAAAGCATGAAGAAAATCATCATCATGAGCATTTAGAAACGATTAAAAAGAGAATTGCGAGAGAAGAAAACCAAGAGATGACATTGACAGGTCAAATTAATTCACTTAATGGACAAATTTCTAGTCTAGAAAATGAAAGAAGACGATTGGTTCTTGGGTATTAGTTTTAAAAAATTAAGAACAGAGGAGTTGATGATAATGCGTGAAATATCCATTGGGATAGCGGGTTGGCGTGATGACCTTCGAGGCGCAAACGATGCACTGTGGGGTGCTAAGATCATTAAGGATAGTGCCATTCAGTTAGAAGATAATACGCTGGCAGATTTGACACAATTTCAAACATTGTTACATGAGTTAAATGCGCTGGTCATTGATTATTTAGAAGTTGCTGCTAGTGATGTGATTAAGATGAGAGAAGTTGGAAATCGTGTGGCAGAGTCTGATGAAATGTTGAGACGGATGTGGGGTGACTCTTGATGAATAACGTCGCGTTATTTAATGAATCGTTGAAGCATTATGTTAATGTTGGTGATATTTCACTGGATGAGTTAAGTCGAGTTGGTAAACGTATTGGTTCTCATATTGAATCTCTCAAAGGGATCTATCGGAGCTATTCCAATCAAGAAAAGCGTTATGAATTTGAAGTTAAATCTTTCTTCGGAAACGATCATGAAGCAATTGAAGCAACCTTTGATTTTGAGAATGACGAGATCATCATTTCAACATCAGGTGTTGAAGTTAAACTGACACAAACACTATTCTTAAAGTATCTGAACTTGATAGATTTGTGCTTTTCTAAAATACTGCCAATCGGTTCTGTGATTCAACTGGATGTAGACATGATGCCAGAGGCGTTTAGGAAATCATTTGGTGGAAGTCGTGAATCCATGTTTACAATTTCAGGACGAAAAGTATCTGTGCAAGGTAAGTTTGGTGCATGCTATGTTGATTATGTAGCAAGACTATTTCCGATGGGTGAAAGTGAACTTGCACAACCCTTTTTGATTTCTAATCTGATGGTTAAACAGGTGATTCATGAGGGCTTTTCAAATGAGTTAGAAGTAGCCTTTGCCGAGAATGTCCTTCGTCAAGATGTGATTCATCGAAAAGGTCGTAGTCTATCGTTTTTATTAGAGGATGAAGTGAAAGCAGTAGAAGAAGCAATCCTTCATATGACGAATACAACAGGTGAAACATCATGAGACCGGTGATCTCTTTTCGTGAGTTAAATGAGCGCCTAACTAAAATGAACCGTGAAACAAGAAGAGTACG
>JGI24700J35501_10930271_pt1 | contig 12589 bp, 8 predicted proteins | sample TergutTh196P1_FD_35501 | JGI IMG/M metagenome (IMG submission 35501) | reverse complement strand
CCTCGACTGAGCCCTCAGCAAGAGACACATTTCAACTTGAATCTCCATGACCTATGCTTGGATCATGGTTATACACGTGCAGATATGGGTACTAAGTTATTTCATCATGTTAGGCAACAGAGAGCTACTATTTCATTCGCACAACGCCATATATTTACAAAGAGAACAACCAGTATGCTTCAGTACGTTTAGACCGGCAGGCAGCATTTAAATCCAGTACGGTTTGGTACGTTAGGGCCGGCAAAGGGTTAAGGCAACTTCTAAGCTCGTCTCCCAACGCTTCGTGTGGCCAGCCATCCAAAATGACTGCCAAACTTGGGCTGGAGCTTGCCAATCCTGCAAACTCTCCAAGGTTTCTCGCCACACTATCACACCATTTGGCGAATTTCCCCTCCAAGCTGCTCACTTCCTTCACATCCACATTGACCTAGTGGGTCCTCAATCATACTTGGCAGGATTTCAATAATGACTCAACACAATGGACTGCTACACACGCTGGCCGGAAGCCTTTACTGTTCCCAACATCACAGCAGAGATGGTGTCACGCGTTCTACTTTCCGGCTGGATATCTCGCTTCGGTGGAACACAAAACCATCATGACCAACCAAGGAAGCAAGTTCAAGTAGCAGGTCTTCCACACCCTGGTGAAGGTGTGTGGTATACACCTCTGCAGGACGAACCCCACCATCCTGCCACCAATAGCTTCACTGATCGGCTACATTGCACGCTTAAAGCCGCCATTATATGCTATGCAAATGAGCAATGGACCGAGGCTCTCATGCTGGTTCTCCTCGGCATACACACCGCCTACAAGGAGGACCTGCAGTCATCTGTAGCAGAACTCGTTTATGGCGAGCCCCTGTGGTTCCCCGGCAAGCTCCTGGCAGCAGCCGCCCCTCAGGTCGAGCCAACCGTCTTCATATAGCATCTCTGCAGGCAGCACACCATTCATTCACTACCACGTTCATTCACAGGGATCTAAAGGATTCAGTCTACATCTTCGTATGGCAGGGCGCCATACGCCACTCCTTGGATCCATCACTTACGGCCCGCACAAAGTCACTGCCCGCAACAACATAACATTCCAGATTGTCATGTGTGGCAGGCTAGTGCTGGTACAGAAATTCAAGTGCAAGGTCAGACTAGCAGTCCAGCTGGCAGACTTGTAGGGACAGACTATTCCGTATATAGGATTCCAGTGACACATGCTAAGCTGGAGGAAAAATCTCAGCGCTCATGTTGCATGTGTGCAGAGAGAAGCAAGTGCCAGACCAGGAAAACTGTGAAGAAATGCAATACAATGTACTGCCGTAAATGGGATGTAGTACTATGTATAGCACAGTGTTTTGAAGTGTATCACACAAAACTAAAATACTGAGAGTAAAAGTAACAATTGATTTTCAGAGGCATTGCCACAAAAACCTTATTTCTGTGCAATGTGTAAATTGAAGTGGACGTCTAGTGACTATAAATTTCATGATTCCAGCCTCAAAATTTCTACTTGTGGTGCCAGATTCCAAATAAATGTAAAGTATTCCATTTTTTGTGCATGAGATACAGAAAAAAATCTGCTATGGTGTGTAAAATTTTGTATTATTATGACACAAAATACAGTACTTTTTAAATTTTTTTCAGTATCCTTAAAATATGCAGGCAGGGGGATTTTAAAGTTTAAATGCTGGCCGGAGGTAAAGTGTTAAATGGAGCTGAGTTCATTTTATAATTCAAGCTCTAACAGACAGGCATGGTTCAAATCATATGATTGGAAACACAGCTGCTTATATTTTATGTAAATTTATTTTGAAAGAGGTGCATTACAGGAATTTTGTTTGAGACCAACCACTAATCCAGCATAAACAAATGACAAGCAAAGTCAGTTTACATCACATAATTCCACAGCACACAAAAAAAATGAATGTTAAGAAAGACTAAGATGTTGCAAATTAAGTTTAAATTAGATACCTCATCTATTAGGACAACAATTTGGTTATAGGCACATTCTAACAAATATGCATGCATGCATGTGTGTGCACATAAAACACATGCATGTGCATGCACACACACACACACACGTGCACACACATACACACACAGTCACACAAGCAGGTACTCTTGCGTACACAAGCTTTCATTAAGCCATATGTTGAATAACAATGCCTAACCAATAACATATCACAAGTCTTCAATATATTGCATTTGGCTGTTTGTTTGTTTGTTTGTTGGTTAGTTGGTTGGCTGGCTGGCTGGTTGGGAGTTCCTGCTTTACATAGTTACAACTGTACAATAATGTATGGTGAATAATGGTGTCCAATTGAATCTCACTTATTCATGACTCACAAAACACCACGATTTAACTATAAAGATCATCATCTCCATCATCTTGAAAATTTCCTTGATCTCCAGTTCCAGCTTGAGAACTGTTGCCTGGGTTTCCACTGGGGAATCTGCAAGAAAAGAAGTTTGCTAGAAGACTGGAAATTAATGCTTAAGTGCACAATCATATCAATTTAATGTGCAGTCATTAACACAGATTTGTGTAATGGTTACCAGTACTGCCTCACATTCAGGTGGTTTTGGGTTCAGATGTTGGGCTGTAGAATGGCTATGAACACTGTAATCAGATTTACTTACGATTTATATAAAATTTATTAATTTCTGCTTCCAATTCATATGCAGTCTTGCTAGTGTAACCAATATACAGGATATCTTGCATGCATTCATACATGCAGACACATGAACACAAGGAAGACTGCTATAGTTCAAGGAATTTATTTCAATGCAGACATATATCCCATACACTGTTTATGCCAGAAATGTGCGTGTGCACACACATGCATGCTGGGGTGGGGTTTTCTTTAATTTAATTAGTTATCATGTTCCAACCCCTGTGTATTTTCTTCAACAACAAAAACATAAATGAATTTCAGCAGCCCATTCTGTTACATTGCAGACTGAACCAGTAATGTCCTAAGTGACCAAATGCTGATCTAAAACGTACTGGCAAATGGCCTAGCATGCCATATGCTGGTCTTTGTGTGTTTATTTAGAAGAATTCCATAGGCAACTTAGCAAAATAAACCTTTGTGGTTACACAAATATTTGGTGAGGTGTTACATGATTCTAAGACCTAACAACAGCTAATTTTGTGTGGTATTCTTGAAAACACTCAACCATGGCATCATCCCACATCATGCTTCTTGCACCTGACTGGAACTAATTTATACAGCAGACAGGATGGAAATGACCACTGAATGCTGAAGTTTATTATGAACTGTGTTAATCTGTATCTGTGAATCAAGGCCTGCCCAGGGGTCAATGTGGGCAAGGTAGGCACTCAGTTGTTTCATCAAGCCTCGAACAAGGGAGTCAGAAGTCTCTGTGAGTCATTTTGGTCTCACATCCAGTTAAATGACAAAGCTGTTTAAAAATATCTTATCCAAGAAGTGAAGAGAGTTTTGTTCACTTCATGTTTGGTGTTGTACCTAATTACTTTTTATCATCCTGTCCCCTAAGTTAATGTATCCCATATGTCTGCTGTAATCCTGTAACATTTCTGTCTTTAAAGCATTTCCATGTTTATCAAAGAAGTTACCATTTGCTGGTGGGTGGTACATGTCTGTCAGTATGTGTACATCTCATTTATCTCCCCAAACCACTGCAGTCATTTGTAATCCTACACAGAAAATGTACAGTCAATTACTCCATGACAGCTAAGTCCTGTGGCATTCCCTGTCTGTTAGGTCTTATTTTCCCACAGCAATTGATTTTCCTCTCTGTCAGGTAGTCAAATTAGTCAAGCCATGAAAAAACATTGTCCATGTATCATTTATGTCCATTTCCCTCCACCTTTCTTGCCAACTGTGTAACAGTTGCACAAGTTACTGTCATACCCTGTAGTCACACGTACCCTATTCTTCCCTAAGTATATGTCCGTGTCATAAGTACATCCACTCACAACCCACACTATATAAATCTTTACACTAAAATGCTTGTGCAATTTGAATAAATACTGTTTGAAATTTACCCTTCCTTTGAAAAGTTATATTACTTCATCAAGTCACCTGATGTTCACAAGGATGTAATACTATGACTATGTGTCACAGTATGTCAAAAATGGGCCTCAGTTTCTAAGGTTTGTCATAATTTAGATCACTGTTATGAAAAGAACTGTATTCAAAATGTCCCAGGGGGAATGTACCAGAATTTGGGAGAATGTTCCTTAGGTTGAATTCCAAGTAAATTACAGAGCACATGAATGTCCAAGCAGTACTGAAGTACTTATAAACAACTGAAAAATTTTGTCCACCAATGATAAATGGGTCCCTGTCACCATGGCATGGCGTGTCCTCAGGTTGCGGATGGAAGAACAGCCTCCAATGTGGAGGGTAGCTGCAAATATATTAAATAAGCAGACGAGGACCGCAGACAAGGGGTAGTCCCCCAGCTTTGGGGTTTGGTGAGGTACTAAGAGCTCCTCACTGTACAAATGTATCATTATGAATCGTACACACAGAAAGCCTCGGACCTGGACTGATACTTTGGTATGACCCAAGCAATGGAAAAGGGACATGGGATTCAATACTTGGAATGTTAGGAGCCTGTATAGGTCAGGTTCACTTACGGCAGCAGCCTGGGACTTAGTAAGATATAAATTAGATTTAGTGGGCATACAGGAGGTTAGGCAGAACAAAGTTATGAGAGGCTGCTCGTGTAATATCATTGTTCTAAATGTGCATGCACCAAGTCAGTAGAAAAGTGATGGTTCATAGAGAGTTTTTATGAGGAATTAGAGGAGTTTTTTATCATATTCCTAAGTACAATATGAAAATTCTATTAGGAGATTTTAATGCAAAAGTGGGGGGGAGAGAATTTTTTCAAACCGTCAATTGGGAATAAAATACTACATCAGATTAGTAATGACACTGGTGTTAGAATAGTAAACTTTGCTGCATAAAAAAATCTGGCTGTTAAGAGCACAATGTTCCCTCAATAAAACATTCTTAAGTACAACTGGACTTCTCCTGATGGGAAGACTCACAACCAGATTGATCATATATTGATAGATAGGAGATGGCATTCAAGAATACACAATGTATGACCTGTCAGAGGAGCTGACAGTGATACTGATTGCTACCTGGTGGGTACAAAAGTTAGGGAAAGATTGGAAGTAAGTAAACAAGTAGCACATAAGTTTAATGTTCAAAGAATTAATCTCAGGAAGCTAAATGAGATGGAGGTTACGAAACAGTACCAGACTGAGATCTCCAACAAGTATGCAGCTGTGGAGAACTTAAGTGATAGTGAGGACACGAAGTACATTAAAGGGAAAAACCTCAGCTAGAGAGACTCTAGGTATGTACGAACTTAAGCAGCATAAACCATGGTTTGATGAAGAATGTTTGTTTTTTTTTTAGATCAAAGGAAGCAGGCTAAAATGCAGTGGGTACACGATCCAAATCATAGCAAAGTAGGCTAGACTAGACTATGTAAGACATGAAGCTAGCAGACATTTCAGGAACAGAAACAAAGAATATATGAAAGCTAAAATTGATGAACTTGAGACTAACAGTAAGATCACAAATATCAGGGACTTGTACAGGGGCATCAATGACTTTAAGAAGGGTTACCAGCCTAGAATATAGTAAAGGATGAGAAGGGTGAATTTGTTACAGACTCCCATAGTATTTTGGCTAGGTGGAGGAACCATTTCTCTCAGCTATTGAATGTACATGCAGTTAATGATGTTGGGCAGACAGAAATACATGCAGCAGAACCACTAGTGCCTGAGCCAAGTGCCTTTGAAGTTGAGATGGCTACTGAAAATTTAAAAGGACACAAATCACCAGGAATGGAACAAATCCCAGCAGAACTTACGAAGGCAGGGGGTAGAACAATTGCCTCTGAGATCCATGAACTTCTTAATTCTTTTTGGAATAAGGAGTGGAAGGAGTCAATCACTGTACCTATCTATAAGAAGGGAGATAAAACAGACTGTACTAATTATAGAGTCATATCACTCTTGCCTTCTACATACAAAATTTTATCCAACATCCTGCTGTCAAGGTTAACTCCATTTGCACAGGAAATTATTGGGGATCATCAAAGTGGATTTTGATGCAACAGATCAACTACGGATCATATATTCTGCATTTGTCTAATACTGGAGAAGAAATGGGAATACAGTGAAGCAGTGCCTCAGCTGTTCATAGACTTCAAGACAGCTTATGATTCAGTTAGGAGGGAGGTCTTGTATAATCTCATTGTGTTAGGTATCCCCATGAAACTGGTAAGGCTGATAAAAATGTGTCTGAATGAAACTTATAGCACAGCCCATGTAGGCAAGCATTTGTCTGACATGTTTCCTATTAGGAATGGTTTGAAACAAGGAGATGCTTTATCACCATTTCTTTTCAACTTTGATTGAGTGTACACCATTAGGAGGGTTCTCAGGTAAACTACGATGATTTGAAATTAAATGGTACATATGATTCTGGTTTATGCTGATGACGTTAATATAATGGGCAGAAGCGTGCATACTGTTAAAAAAACGCAGAAGCTTTAGTAGTTGCTAGTACAGAGACTGGACTAGAAGTAAATGCTGGTAATACTAAGTACATGGTCATGTCTCGAGATCAGGATGCAGGTTGAAGTGACAGTATACAGAATGATAATAGATCCTTTGCAAGGGTGGAAGAGTTCAAATATTTGGGAACAACGTTAACAAATCAAAATTCTATTCAGGAGGAAATTAAGAGCAGACTGAAGCTAGGGAATGCTTGTTATCATCCAGTGCAGAATCCTTCATCTTCCAGTTTGCCATCAAGAAATTTAAAGATAAAGATATAGAGAACTATAGTTTTCCCAGTTGTTCTTTATGGGTGTGAAACTTGGTCGCTCATATTGAGGGAGCTTAGGTTGGTCGAGAATAGGGAGTTGAGGAGAATATTTGGTCCTTGGTGGAACAAGGAAAGAGGGGAGTAGAGGAAACTACATAATGAGGAGCTAAATGATCTGTACTCACCCAATATTGTTTGGGTGATTAAATTGAGAAGAATGAGATGAGCAGGGCATGTAGCACATAGGGGGGAGAGGTATATACAGGGTTTTGGTGGTGAAACCTGAGGGAAACAGATCTCTTGGAAGACCCAGGCATAGATGGGAGGGTAATATTAATATGGATCTTCAGGAAGTGGGACGTGGGAGCATGGAATGGATCAAGCTGGCTCAGGATAGTGACAGTTGGTGGGCACTTGTGAATGTGGCAATAAACCTTTGAGTTCCACAAAATGTGGGAATTTGAATAGCTGAGAACCGGTTAGCTTCTGAGGGCCTCTGCTCCAAGAAGTAAGTAAGGTACACTACTTGCCAATAGTAAAATGCCTGCTTCACAGTAACTTTTCAAAGGGTCATCCACAAGTTGCTATGTGCTTATCAGCATGCATCAATAGGCTGGGTAGCTAACAATGCTGTCTGGATGGTCATGTGTGTACTGTCCTGCAAAACTACAATGGTGCTACAGCTCTTGAATCAACCCTTGTTTCATACATTAATGCCTTTATGTGGCCCCAGAGGTAGTAATCAAGAGATACAAGGTCTGATGACCTTGATAGCCACGCAAGGGGTCCCCCACAACCTAATGAGTGGTCAGGGAAAAATTTGTTTAGATACTCTCTCACATGCCGTGTGTAATGCAGGGCAGCCCGATCATGTTGGAAGTACATTACCCTTACCATTAATGGAAAGTCTTCCAACAAGCTTGGTAACTCATTCCTCAGGAAGAATTCACACATGCTGCATGTTAAACTATTGTTAAAGATAAACAGTCCAATTTACTTTTTACTAGGGAAATCACACAACACATTCACTGAAAATATCCTTTGGAAATTGGTTACTCTTGTTTCATGTGCATTTCCATGGGACCAAATGTGAATTTTGTGAATTATTTTTACCATCCCAGGTAAAGGACTCATCATCTGTGAATAAAACAGCACTTAGTTGAGGGTGTGCTGTTACCCACTGGCACAAATTCTTATGTTGAACCAGGTCTCCTGGTCCAAGATGTTCAACCATCCAACTGAGATAAGGGTGTAAATTTTCCTCATGTAGAGTTCACCACATCTGCATATGCGACACACCAATATGACAGGCAATTCTATGAGTGGGCAGCTGTGGACTTCTCAGAATCATCTCATGAACATTCGTGTGTAAATGTCAGGTACCACTTCCCTTTCAGACTGCACAGATACTTGGGAAGACGACCAGCTTCATGCACTGTCTGGTGAACATGTGCAGATACAACCTGAGATGGAATCCTCCGGTTTGGAAAATGCCTTTGGTATTCTTCTATGGCAACAGATGCACTGCCATCACAAAATCCATACATGAAATGCATATCACAATATTTGGTGTGGGAAAACTGTAACAGTGACAGGTGTTGAGTAAGAAGTTGCTACACGAATTTGCTTGGCCTGGCTGTCCACTCTAGGATGAACCTGTGCAGTGTACAGGTATTGCATCACACTAAATGGGTACAGTACGTGGAACCATATGGAGACCATGTCTTGTGCCATGATCTCTGTAACCAACTTTGGAAATAGGTGTTTTTGTTTATATGAATGTAATTTAACCTAAGGAACACTCTCCCAAACTCTGGCACAGTCCACTAGGGACACCATGGACATAAGAGAAGTGGAGATACCTAACAATGTGCAAGAACCTGTCATGTGTCATTGTTTCACTGTAAAACAGTGTAAGGGCCTGTGAATCACATTAAATGGTCTTTCAGGCTGCCTTGTATGTCATGACTTTGAATAATAATCACCAGAAAACAAAGCATTTAAGTGACTTCAAGTGCTGGAGAAGGTCCGGTCTCTTCTGTGTCTAAGTGTTATCCACCAACAAGCTCATAACTGTTGCAAAATACAAGTCAATACTGTTTGGAGTAAGGTCTTTATTTATGTCTCTTGCCATTTGCATCATCAGTGAACTGACAAATCCTGGCATTTCAGGCACTCATCAGCTGCCTCCACACTGCAGCAGCTGGAGGTGTATTATGTTGGAGCAGAGTCTTGTAACCGTCAGAATGTTCATCTATATCGTAGTCTTGGACATCCTTGCCTGTCTGGTTCATCAGTTAGCCCCAACTGCACATTCTCTGAAGGGATGTAAATGGGTGTTCCTCATCATGTAAGTCAGCATCAGTCATTAAGTCAAATAAGTGACAGTAAGAAATGTCACCATAGGAATCTGCATCAAGTAGTAATTTGATAGCAGCATCTCTACTTAGCCAGTGTCATACTCAATTTGAATTTGCAACTTGAAATGCAAGTATTCACCTGATCAATCAAAAGCAGAAAGAGAAATGTTGTTCTCTTCAGCAAGCTGACTAGCTTTCAAGAAGAGTTTGGGAATGGTGAAATTATTCTTTTCTTGACACACAGTGCATTTGGAAGAAGGTGGTAAAAATTAATGCAAGGTGCTAAAATTATAGGAAAAGAAACTGTGTAGGTTTGGACTTCAAGAGAGATCCTGTTTGAAGCACTAATGAAAAATCAAATGTGGGGCTTAAGCTGTTGCCTGATATCTTTCTGGACTCAATTTATCCATTTCTAAGCATCAATGTGGGATGTTCCATGACCACCTACACTGACAATCACATAGTTGGGTTCTATCGTATAGAATCTTACCTGAAATTAGTTCCAAAACCCCTTGACTGCTGCAGGGTCTGAGCAAACATCTCATACTTCCGAATATCATTGTCTGACACCGACCTGCGAGCAAATCTCATTGCTTCCTCAAAATGAGCTCGTGTTATCTCTGGAACTGGATCTTCTTCATCCATCTTGCGAAAATAAAAGAACTTATTTTTATGCAATGTTAATTTTAAAATGAAGGCTCTGGGAGAAGATACAATCAGTCTGTGGAAATTTCAGCACAGAAGCATTATAGGAACATAAAAAAATGTATTATGAAGAGGTGGAGAAACAAATTATTTTTTTGTGCAACAACTGTCATCTGAACCCACAATAACCTGAAGTTTCTACCACAAACTGGTGCTTGATAAGTACGTACAACACAACACACAGTTAAAACTGTTTCAAATGACACAACTTAAGATATTATCCTATGTTAGATGTTAAAATAATGTAGTACCAAAACTTTCCCATATCATTAACATGTTCTTTGCCCTTTTAATATGGTTTCCTTTTAAAAGAATTTCATGTTTAAAGAGCACAAAATATGTGTGAATTTTTTTTGCATCCAAACCATATATAATTTCCCCATATTACGGTTTGTTCAATTTGTTTCAAACACATGATAAAATGATACTCTCTGTTGTTAAAGGCCAATCTCCAAGATTATTTCCAATAATGTGGGTTTGATGTGAAGTAACATACATGCCCTACTTGATGTGTGTGGTCTGTAATACTTGTGAATGAGAGGACCATGTTTGTTAAGCCTGCTGGTGTTTATGACCAGTTACTTTTACAGAGCTTATATTAGATCATCATGGTGACATAAGCCTTAGTCATCCACCTTTATGCTTGTCCTGTCAGCTAGAGAGAAAATACAGGCACAAACGAGCCAGCATCCTGTTGATGCAATTTAACATAACTTAAGTCTGAGCAATGCGACCTCACAGTGTGTGGACAATATACTAGATGAAAAAGTGTAGTTTAATAAAGGACATTTCTTTATGTGCTACAGTGCTAGTGTAATTTCAGCAAATTTAGTGTTCTGTGTGCAAAGCTTATCTACAATGTGGGTTCACTTCAAACTCTGTAGGTGTACAGTTTTCATCATGGAGAACAGTTACTTAATGAACACATAAGATGCACGACTACTACATCAGAAACTGTCAAAAACATTCACTACGATCAAATTTAGACAAGCTGTATATTACGAACAATGTGAACACTATATCAAATGTTCCCTGCACAAAAAATGGCAGTTATGTGTCATTAAATATAGTTATAAGGAACAGATATAATACAGTGAAACTTCAACCCTTCATGCCTATGCATCATTTTCCTACAAAGAATTAATTTCTTCTGGTCCCTACACATTAACCATACATATGTTGGATGCATCAATCCCCAAAGTGTTATTTTACTGTGTCAACCATTCAGAATTCTTCGTTATGAACCACAATATTCCCAGGATACCTTAAAAAAAAAAGAAGTAAGAGTAATGCGATATTTTTGGGGGGGGGGATGTACACTAGCATTACCCTACCCAAAGGGGCCAAGTGAGGAATGAAGGTGGTGCAGGTGTGGTAAGGGGCAACTTAAGCCATAAGGTGGCAAATCTCAGAAACTGTAATCTATGGCTGTTGGGAGTACTGTCTTGCATCATCCTGTTTGCTTTACCTCGGCCAGTCTCACACTTAACAGTTATGTGATTTTGTGTTATTAATCCAGTTACTATTTGTTGTTATTCCTGTTTTCATATTATTATTTCATGTACATAAGGACTACACATCAAAGTTTGTTGCCATGCTGTACACTACAAAGAGGGTTGGGATACTGCAAGATTGCAAATCACAAGTGGAGAAGAAGCAACTAAGAAAACAGATCAGCATAACTCAATGCTTTGGATTAGGAATGGATTTGGCCAGGCAAAGTGAAGGAGAGTGACTTCAAAGCTTACACAACTGTATTTCTTTCATTAAAATTTTGCTGCTGAATGACTTATATAGACATCGCGCAGTGAGCTCTTTAAATTGCCGAATGACTTATAAAGAAGTTGCAAACAGTGTGTCAAAGTTTGGAGGAATTTTGTTCACTCCTATTCAGTGTTTTCGTAAGCTGCAGGACCCATGCAGGTGAGGGTTTCTTTGTGTAGCCAGAATAGACCCCCTCCACCTCCTAAACCCCTCCAAAAATCCTGATTTATACGTCCACACATAGGAACTGCACAGTTATCTTAGTGAGTGATACAGCTCGCCTCTGTTTATCACTTGCACTGGAGTGCACTGTGGGTTGAAATGTCAACACTGTCCTATGAAACGAACACTAGTTGTTGACCAGAAAGGTTTTCAGTGGCATACTGTACCAATGTAGTTCAGACAAACCTAATGTTAAAAAATTAGAGATATCCACAAAAATCAATGTTTACAGCTACAGGAGAGCCCACAGACATGCCTCTTGTAGTGCTGGAGTACTTTAGAGGGGTTGTGGGGCAGTAACATGCAACACACAGCCATCAATCTAATAAAAACGTCTTGTGCACCCTCGAATAGCTGGAATTTTATACAGAAGTCACATCGTAGCTTTAGATCTGTTTTGTTGTCACTGGAGATGTTCATATCTTCATGGCATTAGGTTCCTGCAACTATGCCCAGTCATACAGAGGAGTCTAAATAAGGCAGACCATTGTAGGTGCTGAGAAATGACCGGGAAAAAAACTCCAGAATGAAGCCATCATTGAAATTCTGGTTGCTGACACCAACTTGGAATCAGGTGCTGAGGCTAGCGATGTTGAACATGATTTTGAGGAGGAGGAGGAGGGCGGCAGCGGCAGCGGCGATGACGACGACAACCACAACAACACAGCAGCAGCAACAGCAGCAGCAACAGCAACAGCAACA
>JGI24700J35501_10930272_pt1 | contig 12632 bp, 8 predicted proteins | sample TergutTh196P1_FD_35501 | JGI IMG/M metagenome (IMG submission 35501) | reverse complement strand
GTGCACACAGCTTGCCAGCGGACTCCAACATCACAACAGGACAGAAAACGATAGGCAGTGAAAACGCAGTCTGACCTACTGACGATGGGCGTAAAGACGCCCGAAACATGTTGAGGAACTATTGCTTACCAATAAAATCATTAATTGTTGCATCTAGTTGGTCTCACCCTTATTTACTAATTTGTGTGAAATGTTTTAGACGTCCATTTGTTCTTAAGATATAAGCATGTTGCTTTTTAAAAGTGGATTTATTACAACTCCCAATGGATTTCCCTAAAAAGTATGCAGTTATGGTTATGATTTCTTGTGTATTCAGTATGAAAATGAGGTTTTATTGAATAGGATAACCAAAGAATTTGAAGATGCATGTTTTCTTTGATGTGTCTGTGTGTCCTAGTGCAAGTAGTTTCCAACCCTCTGAGATGTAACAAACTACTCACTGAATAAAACACTGTCACATCACACAAGACGTGCATCGTCAGCAACATTGCTGCAAGAACCCCAAACCTTGCAAGCATGAATCTGATATTGCTACATTCATTTTTGGTGTAATTCTGTTGTGGATAATGCAACATACATGTTGGTTCCTTACCATGTGTAATGTACGAGAACAGTAAAACCGTCTGTTGTAATAATATTAAAAGATAATGTATATAAATATTATTTACAATAATTAGTCTGTAACTAGGCAGAGAGTGTCAGCATGGAGTGAATTTAAGTTAAATGTCAAATGATTAAGAGAATGTAAATATTTTGGATGTGTGACACACAGTCAGGGACAGTAAATACTAAAATTGTAATGAATGTTAAAAATAATGCAACTGTAATTACTTCTGTCATCTTTAATATTATTCAGGAAAACTGTTTGTAGCAAATTCAACTCAAAATTCGGGACAAATTAGAAGGGTGATAAATCAGAATAGTGTACCATCAGTGTAACACCTAATTAACCACAAATTCTCATAAAGGTACATGTGGTAGCTGTGTTGTAAATTATTTTAGAGCTTTAAGTTAACAAAACTGTCTTGTGGCCCTTTACTTTCAAGTCACTATGTTCTGATACAGTAAAGTGATGTGCACACACACAACATATAGGCACATACTAAAATATACCAAGGCCAAAGAAACAAGTCCCATGCATTGATCATCCCCATGTCCCCCTTGAGCTGTTACACTTTTCTCTGCAGTCATCTCACCAATCCATTCAGTAGAATACTGGTAGTGATGACCATATGATAACCTTCCCTAGTTCAAGGCATTTTGGGTTAGCTGACATACATTAGGAGAGGGAGGGGAGGGGAGGGGTGTTGGGGAATGCAACAGTAGGCAGAAAGGAGAAGCCTCAAGTGCTATAACCCCCACTGGGCATGACACTCCTTTCCATGGCCTCTTCGTAAGATACATTATTGAAAGACTAGATCAAAACATTGCCAAAATTCACTTCACACACATTAAGAGTGACCGCACATGTGGTATAAGAAACTAGCTTTGTTGTAATGTGACAAAGGTAGTAAAGTTGTCCCTGTCCACACCGTGAAGGCATACAGGGGGCGAAGAGTATAACTCCACTCATTCTTAACCTGAGCACCAAGTGAAGGTGAGTGGTCATTATCACACTGTGGCTGCGTTACCCCTGAGAAAGAGTCCTGGTGCCCATTTAACAGGAGGATAGGTGGGCCCCAGAGCCAGCCTGGACATTTGAGAGAAGAGAAAAATCCCTTGGTCCTACCAGGATTTTAACCTGGGACCACCCATTCCATGGCTAGTCACTGTAACAGCTGAGCTATCTTGACTTAAGTTTGTCATAATGTACCTCTAAGTTGAAACAAATTTGTATCTAACCCTCGAGTAAGTGAGGTTTCCGTGGACTTTTGCCATTCTTTCAAAGTATTTACTTCAAAACAGGCAGTGACCTTTTGTATCAGCCATGTATGATACACTGTTCATTATTTGCCAACACAAAATATTAACTTCATTCTTCAGGCAAATTATGGTGCTATATCATGGTAATGAATAAACAGTTTTCTTTACTGGTCATTTTTCAGAGCTCAAAAGCAATATAAGTGAAATGGAGAAGGACCTCAGTAAATTGCGAGTGATGAAGCATGAATATCAGGAATGCTCTTCTGTACTCAATGATGAATGTACAAGGCTAAAGGAGACTGAGGTGAGTATTAATTTATTGTCAGTTTTATTAAGTAATCTGACTCAATGATACGATACCAGTGACTGGGAATGGTGACGACTTTCACCTTAGGAATATGGGATTTTGGATTTCACCCTTAACCTGACCTACTGTTCTACAAAAGAGTGCCAGCATGATCACAGATAGTGAAGCATATTGGCCCATAACGTTTAATAGTTTGCATCTAAAGAGGAATTAATGTTTCTCGAGGCTTTCATGCCTTCCTCTTGGAAGTGTTAGCATTATGGCCTGTTAACCTTCCCATGTTTTGTGTAAGATAACTTGCTTAGAAACTGATGGCCTGTGTTTTGGATGTATTTGGTTATTTAACAGCATCAAAAAAAGAAACATATCCTGCCATCTCTCAATAATTAAAGCCCTATGTCAGGGGTGCACAGAGTTTCCAAAAATGTTGTAGCCACCTCAAAATGCTAGGCACCAGAAAGGCGGCATACTGAAAACCCACAAATATAAGGTGCCACCATACAAAATCTGGTTGTCATTGCAACCTGGATTTGTGCACCCCTGCCATATATGGTTTTCTTCCATGAAAATTATGTACATTATCATGGAAATATAAAAACATGGCATTTCTTTGACTAAAAATTTGACATCATTATCATTCCATTGGCATGTGCAGAATGTGACGATTCCTTGCCGTTCTCAGGAGCTTCTACCATTCCTCTTTGTTATGTATGTTTTCTTGCCACCCTTCTCCACCAACTATTCTTCCATCCTCTCTCACTTCATCTTGCCATCTATTTCTTGGTCTACCTCTCAATCTTGATGTTCCCAATTCATATATAATACTCTTTTGGGAATTCTATTTTTTTCCATTCTCTGTACATGCCCAAACCAATGTAATCTATTTAACCTGTTGTCTCTGTTATAGTAGGTTTTTTAACCCTTGCATAAATTTCTTCATTGGTTAATATCCTCTAATATTCTTTCTCATTGTCATATACTGGGCCTAAAAAAATTTGGCATGGAACTAGTTAATTTAGATGTAAAATTAATCTTTAGACGTGTACGTCGAAATATGTAATTTAAATTTGGTTATATTTTCCTGTTTCTGAGTTTTAGACTGCTCCAATGCTGTTTCTTAATACACTTCAGCTATGCTTCTTATTCTTCCACTGTTTGTTTACAGTGCTTGCTTCAGGGTTCATAGTGGCTTGTATAAATGATGTTACCTCAATGTAAGATACATCCAAAATTTTGAGTCAAAAAAAACCAATAAACCGTGGAAGTGAAACAGTTACTTTGTTTATATCATGTCTCTGAGTAGAAACCTAAAATATACTTACTGTAACTATGTTCCATTTTGTTTCATTTTACACTGCAGGAGACCCTTAAGAAAGAACTTAATGATGCCCGTGCAGTTACACGGAGTTTAAAGAAAAATATTGAGCATTTGAGTAAGGAAACAAGAACAAGTGATGAAGATGCAGCTATTCTTGAGAAGAATCGGTATGTAATGGCGTTCCCACTTCTTTATGTGAACTGCTATTGCAATTACCTCTGCTTACAAACAAAATTCTAATTTTATCAAAACATCAAACATCCATAACCTTTACCCTTCAGCACTAAAATTAAATTACCACTGCCATCATCAAAACCCCAGATTTAAATTACTGGATTTAATTTTTTCATGCAAACACCTACAACAAAAGAAGAGGAAAAACTGCCCAACAGGGCTGTACAAGAATTGTGATAAGTGGCAAACACATATGCTGTGTTAGGAAATTGAACCCAGCATCCTGCAATGCAGTATAAGTGTTAATGGGCACCAAGAGATTAATAACCAGTAACAAAAAACTTTGAATGCATGTCATCTGTAGGTGACAGCCAGGACAGTGTCATCTTTACAGTGACTAGGCGATGGACTGGATGATCCAGATCTCGATTCCTGGCAGAAGCACAAGATTTTTCTCTTCTCCAAAACATCCAGACCAGCCCTGGGTCCCATGCAAGCTCTACACAACACATACCAGGGGCTCTTTCCTCAGTGATAAAGTGGCCGGGCTGTGGGGCTAACCACTCATTATGTAGTTCCATTAAGAATGAGTGGAGCCATACCTCCACTCCCACTATATGCATTCATGGCATGTATAGGAACACCCATACTTTTTGTGATTTTTCAGTACAGGAAATTCCACAGAGTAATGCATGAAAAATATACTCTGTAACTTCCCACTTCACCAAATACATGTATATATATATATATATATATATATTTGTTTTAATTAATGCTCTTTCAGGTACCTTTGCTACTGCAGACGCATTGTCCTCCAGTCATAATGAAGCGTCTGGAAGATGTGAACATTGCTACTAAATTTTAGGCCTTCCTATTTTGTGCCCATTGCCGAAATGGCCAAGTTTCTCAGCATATGTCACAAATATGAAACAATTTTGAAGTTTGGAATCAAATGTAAAAGTGTTCATCAGTTTTTCAGAATAATCTTGCTTTGTAGTAACATGTATTTTTCCAACTCATTGGCAAGATCACTGTCAACAGCTTGCAAGCCACCCTGAATAGCTGACACCTGTTTGGTTTCCTAGGGATATCCAGTTTTATGGGGTCCATACAAATTCTCACAATTTCTGCAAATGTTCTCTCCTTAGCTGTTTCATTATTCAGTCATCTTTATATACTATTTAGCATGCCAATCACACTGATGATAGCATACTAATGCAGGCCTACACAGATTTCCAATAAATCTAGAATCCACAAAACAAAACAAAATATATAGGAACAAACATTGTGTGTTTTTATTAACAGAAGAACAACTGAAATACCTACTTATAAAGAACAGCCAGTTACCATTACACTTGGAGAAAAGTCAACATGCCCTTGCTAGGACATGGGGAAAATACCAAATTTCCTCTTGTCATTTCCAGGATATATCAGCAGAAATGACAATAGGAAACAAACATAATGAACGGGAAAGGAAAACAGGAGAATGAAGGACACAAAGGTTGGAAGGGGATAAAGGGAAAATAGCTATGTTGCCAGAACTGTTTTTTAATGTGAAAAAGAGGGAGGAATAACAATAGCATGGGTAAATAAATGGAATGGGAAAGCAATCAAGAAGAAAGGAGAGGAGCTAAAAGACATGCAAGGGATGAAGGAATGGAAGAACGTAATTTTCCTTGTCATCTTTTATGGCTCATGCTGTAGTAATAATATAATAGTAAGAAAAATACAGGCTGTTGTAAACTGAGTAATGAAACCTGGGGCTCCACAAAATGTGGGGAATTTCTTTACTAGCTGAGGAATTATCAGTTCTCAAGAAGGAGTTACCATAGTTGTAATACTAGTCAAATGCAAAGCACCACCATGAAAATTTCAGACATCTTGGTGACCATATGCCTGGGAGTTTTACAGACCTACTACACGTTTTTTCTGTTTTACAGGTCTTTGCTGTGGCTTTACAAAAATGTTACAGGAGTCAAGTGGGACTACACTGCACCATCATCAGGCTACATTGGCAGTATCCTTTGAAGCTGGCAGTATGCCTAATGTATATACACTACACACATTCTGGCAGGGGTCCACAAATATTCCGGATATCTGGCAGTTGCCCCCAAACTCTAGATGCAAGAAGCATGACATGAAGCAAGATCCATACCAAGCACCCACAACTCTGGAGTGACAGGTTACACTCACTGTTTATTGGCGCTTCCCATCATGCATGTGAACTAAATGCATTTTTGTATACAAGGGACAAAACTGCAATAATTATGCTGAAGATATCGGGTGCCACCATACAAAATTGAGTTGCCTGCCCCTTACTGGGTGCCTGGGATGTGTGAACCCCTGCATTCCGGTATGAATAGTTAAAGATTTGACCACCCTATCTATGTTCTACAATACATAATTCCCCTCCCATGCCACTCTCTAAGAAACTAATACAGTAGAATTCCTAGTTTTTTTAATATCCACAACAATATGTTACAAAGGCAATGATTTTTGTACCATTCATCATAAAAGTAACATCAAAGAGAAGTTGTTGTGAATCCTTAACATAAATCTCAGGTGGTTTTAATTCTGTCAAGAACTACTGCAAATATTTTAGCTACCCAGCTGCAGAGGCAAGTTCTGAGTGTGTATGGGATGAAATTCAGTGTGCTGCCCATGCAGATTGGTCAGATATCAGTAGGTAGATTTCACTAGTCTAGCCCAAGTGCCATTACATACTTCTAATTCTGTCTGTATTCGCTTGATCTTTGAAACAGATTTTTTTACAACACCATAATTTTTATTTTGTCAACCTTCATGATGTTGGTTCTTTGAACTATCACAGTACCAAATTACTTCAACTTTCTGCATTACCAACAGACAGGGGAAAGAAGAAGAGGCATATAAATAATCTTCTTTACTTAAAATATTGTTAAATGTAAGATATGAGTTGGTCATCTTGGTTATGTTTGTAATTTGATGTTTTCACAGTAATGATGAAGGGTACAGTCTTTTGAAATATGATGCCATGATGAATGGCAGTTTGTTGCCGTTGATTTGAGAGGACCTTGCTGCCATCATCTTCACGATAGTCAAAGAATAAGGAGATGATGGGAGAATGTGTTGACTTAAAGAGGGAAAGGGTGGGTTAGGGGACAGCGCTAGTCAGCCACTAGGAGACGCAGTGTTGTGGGATGTGCAGAGTTTTTTGTTGGGCCCACTAGAGGCAAAGAAAGGGTGATGAACCAGTGAGAGGAAGGGGCACTAATTACTGAGAGAACAAGACGGAGAGGGAAAACCAAGTGGAGATGGTAAGGCAGAAGGAGAGCATGGATGTGTTGGCTCTGCTGCCATTGTATATCCTTGTGAGGAGATTGTCTATATTCCTTCAGGGAGTGAATGAGGGATTTATTTCTATGCCCTAGATGGTGTTGGATCTCTGAAGACTGTAAACTTTACATTTGTTAAACCTTGTCGAATACGCCAGAAGTCACATCTTGAGTTATTTCTCTCTAAACTGAACTGTAAAGAGGTCACAGAAATAAGTATAATAAATGATTGGGGTAGCCAAGTTCATAAACTCTGTCAGTCACCATTACTTAATTTTCAGAGCCAGTATGTATAATTATATAGCTATGCTACTAGGGACACTGACTAGCAATTATTGCCTCCATGAAACCAGACTTATCTTTTGTCTTTGTGACATTACAGAACTGGCTGTGACAGTGGATAATGGTAAAATAAATATGAGCTCAAAGAAGAAAAATGAGGAAATACGTAGAACTGTAGACACAGAGCTAACTCATGTTTCAGACTCTTGGTGTCTGTGGTTCTGTATACAGTACAACTCGGTTATAATGTCATGCCAGGAACTGAATAATTTGTGTTATAAAAGAATGTCACTCCAAGCGAGGAACATGTGCCTTACAAGGAATTCATTGGTACCGCAGAATGTCTGATGCTACGGACAAGGTGTTCCATAAACCAATGTCATTATTACCGAATTGAACTGTATTTTAATCTGTATGTTTATAGACTGCAAATCAAAAGACAAAAGGTTTTGTATCAGATGGTAGCAGTCATGCCCCATATTTAATCTGCTCATAATTTCTTTATGCATACAGTTTTGTTTGCTAGTGTTATTCCCAAATGTTTGAACTCTGGCACATTTTCAAAGGATATACTAGCAACATTTGTTTTATGATTCTGTCCTACATTCTTTTGATGACATATGAATGTATATGAACATATATGCAGTGTTCTCAGCATTTACTCCTAGATCAGCATACATATTAGTGACTAATAAAGTTTTGTGTTTTTGTATGCAGTATTTATGTTTTCATTCAGCAAATTAACATCACCAGCACAGACCAGATGCTGATGAGTGTCATTTAACTTCAGTCCCTCCTGGTTTACTTGAACCTTCCTAACAGCATATTCTAAAGCAGAGTTGAATAGTAATGGTAATCAAAAATCTCTTTATTTCAGATCATTCTGAACAGGAAATATATCTGAGAAATATATGCCTATCCAGACTTCACTTTAAGTTTCATTTAAAAACATATGAATTAACACAAGTGGTTTCAAGCCCATACCAAACTCAGTGAGAACATTATATAAAACCTCCATACTCATCAGCTCATAGGATTTTGTAGTTAGACCAAATCCACCTTCCAACTGATTCCTCTGTGCAAGTGGTGGAACAATGGTCTTATATACACTCCACTTGTAGAATAAAATTATTACTGTACATCTTTCTTGATGCTAGACAGCACATTACTTCATTTGCAAGCTGCAGACTTTTTCTGGTTGTTTATGAGGACTTGCTCTTATGGCTATAACATTAAAATGACTAGATTTTAATGCACTGGCTCTTCATACACATGCTTCTTACAAAATGGCTTTCTGAAACCCAAGGGTGAGGTGCTGGGATTCACGACTGATGAGATCTAGTGTGGATTTCCCCCTCCCCAAGACCTTTACTGGATAAGCAGGATGATACGATCCCATTACATGTACATCCATTTTGTATCAAAGAGAAAACACTGTCCTTCAGTAAGCATTGAAACTTAACAGTATTGCAGCTGCAGCAGAAACCTGGGATTATGCTAAAGGCTTTCTACCATATTAATTTACCTTTAAGAATGCAAGTCACACAGCATGGCTGGAATCTCCATCTTGTAGGGGTTCCACATGAATAAGACCCTGATGAAATCTTATTAACAACTTGATGATCTGCCCATCACAGATAGGTAGATGAGACTGAAACAAGATGGCTGCCTGGTTCACATGAGAGGTTGAGTTAGCTGTAGAAACAGCAGGAATGTCCTCATGAAAATGGATGTTATACCAGTATGCTATGGCATTGACCATTCCTGGGCATGTTGCTGTTGCATCTGTAGTCTGTGTCATTTGGATGGTGGATCTTTCTAGACTAAGTTGCAGCAATTCAACAGGCTTGCTCAGAACAGCAGTAGCAAGAGTTGATAGGTTAAGATCTAGATGCTGTGATACCTGCAAGGGAAACGTACAAGTAATAGGACAATTTGGTGACAAGGAAAGTAACTCTGTCTTTAACCTTTTAAGATTTTTATCAAGTCATGATAATCCTTTAATTAGGGTCAGAAATTTTTGTATGTAACATTTTATTTAATAGAGGCAGCAAGTTCCTGTGCCACATTGGTAGCCACCTACAAAATTACATGAAAAACAATCTTATACACTAAGTGGAGTTAATGAGTATGCATAACATGCTATTTTTGATTACTTCACATTCTTGTTCATTGATGTTTATTTTCATTATCATTCACAACAGTGAAAGCAAATATGGTACAGACCTGATAGGTGTTGATGAAACGAGCTATATCATAACCACAAGTGTGTGAGTTGTTTAGAATGTGCGATACCTGCATCAACCAATCAGATTGAAGCAGATGACCCATCACACAGATCTCCTGTGGTAACAAAGTTCCACCTTCTACCAGTGATGACCTGAAATGTATAAGCGAGTGTTACACATATGTGGCAACCTTTCATAAGAATGTGCTGCACCCATCACTTTCAAGTTAGAGGTATCATACCCCAGAAGAAAGCAATCTTCTTAGCCCCTGCTGTGACAGTCTCAAAGATCATTCTCACAAAAACATGAACATATGTTGCAGGTGCCACTTGCCACTATTTACATCATTGGATGACTTTCAAATTATAGCACATTGATTAAACATTAATAAGTTGTCCTGTGTATGCCACAAAGTAATATGGGGGAGTGAAGGTGCAGCTCCACAAAATCTTAACCTAGGCACTAGACGGAGGTAAGTGGTCAGCTGAATGCCGGGCAGCTTTAACCTCATTTCCCACTAAACAGTAGGTGGGTGGCCTTCCTGAGCTGGTCTGTATGTCTGGAGAAGAGAAAGATCTCTTGCCCCTGCTAGGATTTGAGACAGCTGCTACAGTTTATAAACTTCACACTAGCAAATCATTAGCCTTTATTTTCCAGGAATGTGAATTTAAAATTTCCCAGACCTATGCAGTTGACAACTTTATTTTAATTTGGTGGTAACATTTCAACATAAGAAAATGGGGGATTTTAAGTCTCTTACATTACAGGATCAGCAGTCACACTCATATTTTAACTGCAGAACATGGTATTAATGTGGGAAAAATGCAACACTTAGCTGCACAGACATCTGTAATATGATGCACGACCAATAAAATGTTAAAACAGGAAGTCTGAAGGTATTCATGCCTGAGTGCCGGTATCATGTTGAAAGTTGTCTCGTTAAGTTCCCCAGAAGGATCTACCAGGTGCGCCATAATGATGTCAAACTGTACTATGCCACTGTCCAATATTTCCATGAGTTGTTTCTCTGTTACACACTGCAGCTGTGTATCGGTGATACCATTCAATTCAGCAACATTTCTTATTGCTGACTCATCATCTGGTGAACTCACAACACATACAAGCCTTGCTGAGTAACACATGAGCAAATGCAAACCAAATATAGGGAATGGAGAAAGATCTAATATTGCTGAGATGTGCAGATGCCTGGGCTGTAAAAGAAAATTGAACATATTTGTAAACTCAAATAAAATGGGTAGAGTTAATTGCTGCAATATGAACGTGGGGTGGTTCCACGGATATAACCCCATTAATACTTGTTCATAAGAATAATTTTATGGTGGTCAACTGACTTTGGAATACAGATGAATCCAGTGATTTCATAATAACTGGAAAAGTGAATCTAACTTATGGACAACTGTGATTTTAAACAGTCATGGTGATGTGCCCCAAGATAGCAGCTACCTGTTCCCTTAAAAGTTAGGGAGAAAAGGAGTGTAAAAATGAGCATACTTTATTATTCATGAAAAAAAATGACTCATGTGGAATGATTAATTAATAAATTAATTAACTTATTAGTTTTGCATCTGAGTTCTCTGTTTTTCTGGCACATTATGCTACCTCACTGGGAAATAGGTTCCCAATCAATCACTTCTTTTTATTCCAACTAAATGCACATAATATGTTAAATACATATATTTATCACCAGTTACCTCCTACATGTTTTGGTGTTTGTTACACCATCTTCAGTGATACCATTGCATTATTGCTCAAAAACTATGTGCTTTTTGCAATGTTGTTATACAGGTTGTTGTGAGATGGCGCAGCATCATATCTCAGAAGAAAAGAGACCTCAACTACACTGCAGTAAATGCCTAAAAACTGTCACAATTCTATAATTGTGTGTAATTTTTAATCTTATAGTTATTATTTGATGATGATGATGATGATGATGATGATAGCAGTAACATAGTGTATAACATGCCATATTTCTGAAGTACTGATGAGTCACAAACTCATATGAATTAACCCACCAACTACAGTCATGACCACATAAATGGCCACCAGCCAGTTAAATGTAAAACAACACTTCACCACGATTACAGGCCTATGACAGCTGCCATTCCAGTGAACAATGAAGCACCTCACTACCATATTGACCCAAATACAAGATTCCCCTCCCCCCATCACAATCTTCAATTTCAAGAAAAATGCCTTCAAAAGAACATGGTGAACTTTGTATGCAATTGTGTCCATTTTCCAGGTTAAGAGTGAGGAAAAAATTAATGTGTTACATGCAGGTGAATGTGGTACTTAATGGCTTGCCAGTGAAATATAAACATTGACTCCAAGGCCAGCTAATTCAGATATCAAGTAACTGGCAGTGATGGTGGATCTTGGGTAACAATGATCAAATCTCTACTACCAGTACATCACACATCTGTGTTCTATATAATATGATGACATATGAATCCCAGTATGACATTTCAAGACAACAAAAGAAACACATGATGTCCCACTGTGTGAACAACTCTTTTTTTTAACTACTTCCTCAATAAGCAAGGTTCTTCTTACCTGTTGAAATATGAGTACAGCAGCCTGCTTTAATGCTTTCATCCACTGTTCATCATTCAGAAATTGTACAATGGGCTGAGATACTATGTAACTGCAATCTAATCTCCTCAATGTACCACAACTAATAACTGATTCTGGTACATTGTACACTTCCTTTGAGAGTACACCACTTTGCAAAAAACCAAGTTGGTCTGACATGTTTAATACTGTCCCTTTCAATTTCACTTCACACTCTGACTGCTTATCTTTCCATACTTCTTCTTTTCCTTCATCCTCATGTGCACATATATAATTTTCACCTGATGAAATGTTTGGTACAACTTTTGAAGGTGCAGTTACACTGACGCACGGCATATCCCTCTGCCAGTCGGCTGACATATTTAGAGCCAAGTGCTTAGAGGATTCAGAGTCAAACTGTGCAGTGCCACTGAAGTTTTCTGGGCTCTCTTTATTATCAGTGTGAAATTCTTTGGAAGCCTCAGATTCATTTTGTACTGTAGATATTTTACGGGAAGAAAGTGAATCCTGTAACTTTATAATTGTATGCACGTCTTCTATTCTATGCTGATCAC
>JGI24700J35501_10930273_pt1 | contig 12653 bp, 7 predicted proteins | sample TergutTh196P1_FD_35501 | JGI IMG/M metagenome (IMG submission 35501) | reverse complement strand
TTATGGCTGCATATCAGCCTGTTGTGCAGGCGTGTGGTTGAAATGCACGCCTGCACAACAGGCTGATATGCCGCCATAACATTGACTGCATCTATACCGACAAGCACAGAAAAACCATCTTGTAGTTTTAGCTAAGCACAGGACTGTTCCCTAATGATGGTTCCTGCGTGAACCGAAACTTGTCGGAGCAGGTATTATAATTTTAAATTGTTTTAACATTTCTATGATTTTATAATAGTGTGCATCAGTTGAAACATTAAAAAGTGTTTTTGATACTATTGATGCACGGTACAAACAAAAAAAATGCTTTGTTTGCATCATTTGACATGAATGAATGAAGGATAGGAAGGTCCTGTCTGCCTTTTCTCTGTCTTTGGAATTACTGTTCATCATATTTCAGTTAAATTTGGTTTTATGGGTCTGCACTGAGAATTGTTAGGTATATGTCACTGTAGTCTGTGTTTGTGTACATGAAGCTCAGATTCAGTTTTACTGTATTTGTGAAAAATTACATCATATGTCCCATAAAATATAAATCATATTAAGATCTGCAATGCTACCCACCCCAAGTTGGTAAAATAGTTTTATGCCTCTGTGCAGTGTGATATCTTCGTTGATCTTGACTCATCTCCTTAGTATATCTGGACTTACGTAGCTTGCTAATAAGACCCCCAATTAACTGCCTTTACAGCCCTAAAAATATGATTTATATTTGAACGTACTTTGAGGTTTTAAAGGTACTGTTTTCACCTCAAAGTTTAAATTAAAACATGACAACCAGTTACTGACTTCGGTTAACAGTATCCTACAGTGCAACTGTGCAAGCAAGAGCTTAATAATTATTACAGGCATACTTTTGTTTTTATGACTACACAATTGTATACAATACGGGCATTCTTTTCGAAAAGGAAGAAAAATAGGCTAAAATGGGCTTTAAGTCATCATCTTAGCTGCCACCTGCCCTTCCAGAAAAAACCCTAATAGTGCAGTGTTTGCTTAAATAAAGTGATCATTAAAGCATATGAGTAATTTTTGTATGTTAATTCTTTCACTGTGTCTTATTATTAGAATCTTATTGTTAATACACTGCTGAAATTCTTTTGTTTTAGCTTATGCTAATTTGAATTTCTGAAACACTAGTCAGCTGAGTTTTCAAGACAGTGTAAAGAAACTTCATTCATAATTGAAGTCCAGTATTTTCAGCCTTACTGCTTAAAAACAGGTTGTGTTCATTTTGGGCATGATAAGTAACATAATGCAGATGAGAGTAAGGTGTTTGATTCACCATTTAATGAACAAAACATGGTAGAATCTGTAAGCAAGAAACTTTATAATATATTCATACTATTTATTTATTGGTCAAATAGCTGTTTTGTTTATAGTGATGATAATTTCATCTTACTATTTTGTCTGCTGCTGAAGTATAAAAAACTGAGCAAAACTCCCACAATGGGGCCAGTTTGTCAGTGTTTACTCTTTTGTTGGTTTTTTTCTACAAAATCAGGCATTAAGTAATGTCTGTTAACTGACCTTGAAACAGTCCCATATGGCAAATTCTTGTGTTAATTTGTTAAATTGTTATCATAACAGCCTGTGTTTAATGATGTTTTACCTTTATTTAATAACTTGGTCTATAGCTTATCATGCATATCAGTGATGTCTGTGAACAGTTCACAAGAACTGTTTCCAGTTGGAGTACTGCATGTACTTTGATTTTTGTTACTTGAGACAGATAGTATACCTGCAGTGCATTGGTAAGCCAGTGTACATTAAGCATGAACATCAAAACAATCCATGAGCTTATCCTCACCAAGATACATTCTTACTATCAACTGACGACCATAAAATCAACAGATGTAATATTTTATATTTACACACATATTTCATGGATCAGTTTCTCACTTTGAAATAGCGCGATTTAAGTTAATAATATGTTAAATTGTTTCATATTATTACCTTAATGGAATTAAATCCAGTTGCTTATACAGGTGTCCTTTTTATTGTGTCCCTCAGCACAGCAGCTTTATCACACAAAAGAGTATGCATCTGTCAGGACATCCTGTGACAGCTCTTGTGTTCAGGGACATGAGAAAAGGGAGACTGTTCTTTGTAACGTATATGCTGTAATGGAAACCAAGTAGTGATACACAGTGTGGTCATGTTGGCTTATCTTGTCACTGTTTTGCTTGTCAGGTGTTTTGGCCAATCACCAGCCAAAATAATCATATTTAAAGTAATTCCTAGCATTTTTCCTAAGTTAGTATTGTAACTTATGTATTTCTGTGAAAAACACATTGGGTTGGTAAAAACAAGATGAGAACCGTGTCCAGTGGAGATTAGTTTTTCAGCACGATGTTAGCATGTAGAAGTTTCATGTTTAATTACTATAATTTTGTGAACTTTATTATTACTGATAAATAAATAAATACATAAATTACCATACTTTCATTAGAAAAAGTATGTCTTTTATATCATAAATAGTGAGAAATTTATATCATTTTGGCTTTTTTGTAGCCCAGAGTGTTCCTGTTCATAGAATGAGACACACAGGTACAGGGTAGGTATTCTTGTATATGAAACTCCATACTTGAAAAACGTTTTCAGTAAAACAACTTTACTTTCTCCCTATTACAGTAGCTGCTGAAAGAATATCCGACCAGATTTCACACTGACATAAATTCTGTGACATTACCTTCCATGGTTTCCAGTATGCATGTGCTGTTTCTAAACACATTGACCCATGTAGAAATGCTCACAGCTAACTTATTGCAAGTACAATGTGCATTTATTCACAGAAACAAAGATGTATTCATACTTCAGCATAGGAGAAAATTTTCTATTTTAATGCATGACTCATGGATGCTGACCAGTGATGGGTTGAACAGTGTGTATGGACAGTGCTCTTGCTGTTGGTTGAACTGTGTTTTGTACAATTTCTTGGACAAAGAACAGTATACGATTGCATCTACACTGTAATGGGTGATGCTGAAGTAACCCATATATGAAATTGCATAATCATTTTCTGTTATTTGAGACTGAATAAAAAAAAGTGGGGCCACTCATTCAAAAATTAACATCATCCTGGGTAAAAAAAATGTTTAGTCACTTAACGAGCTGTGAAATTCACTTTTGCAGCATTTTATAAAGGTACCTATTGTTTTTCCTTGAGTGCTGATTTAGATGCAGGATTGTGAATTGCAGTTACTGTTTCTCATGAAATCTGAAATACCTTGTAAAGATTTAGATATTCTTTGTTCCAAAACAGGCACCTAGATGTTCATATAGACAGTATCATTTAAACTGTACCTGACAGCTCTGATCATAAGTGACAATAAGTGAAGTAGAAAATATGATGGCAGTATATATGTTTCAAGTCTCATTTCTGTAAGGCTAATCATTAACATCATGGTTTGGGGCATCACAGTTAAACTTACTCCATTACAACATACAGTTCCTGTCAAATTGGTCACTCCAGTGTTCATTTTCTAGGTTTATATGCCAATGTACGTGGATCCATTCAAATAACGTACCTGTACAATATATTTCTATGATCCATGAATACCACACATGTCAGAGTAAACTGTTTGTATAAAAGCAAAGTGCCAATTTGAGAGATGTCCAAAAAATATTGGCTGCAAAGGTGGTAGGGACAGTCCATGCTTGGATCAACTGGGAGAGAAGAGAAATGTGTGTAGGATTTTTATAGAAAAAGGAGGCCACCTGGTAGACCTAGACATTGGATCTCAAATAAATGGGTTGGGAAATTGCAAACTTGGTTAAACTGCCTCGGTATAGGTACCAGTAGCAGAATGGACTATGCTCCTTTAAGGTAGTTACACAAAGATTTGTGCTATGTACAATAGTAGCTTCATTTATTTTCGTTGTAACATTAACCAGGTTACAGTTCTTCATTGGCAAAGTAACTGTTTCTTTAACCACAGCATTATTTAAAAGTCAACATTCCCGTCTAACCATACACACTTTTAATTCCTGACTTCCATTCTGCGTTTGACATATAGATTTATCATAATGTGTGACGGTCACGGAACATCAAATCACAATTGCAAACACACGGTACTTATGAGCACAGATCATCTAGCATAAGAGGGACTGTAATACACAAACGTCCGATTTGCAGGCTTGTTTCTTTCTGCGTATAAAAAAATTTCAGGCCTGAAGTTCTGTGTATACATCTGTACTTCGACTTAAAGTGTATATGCATAGACCACTGTTAAGCGTAAGTACGTGTGCCTGTAACAACAATCTCACATTGTTTTCCCGTCATCTTCCTCACTTGTGAAGTACCTGCGTTTTCAGACCCGGGAAGTAATGTTGGGATACCTTTCGTTCGTTGAGATATTCTTTGTCACAGCGGGAAGTTTTATTTTGCTATGTTGCTGTAGCCAGTAGCGCCATCTCGAGTTGTAATGGAGGTCGTTTGTAAAAGTAGGAGGTGTGTGGTTGTATTTTTCACTTGTAGTTGTGACTGCTATGTATGTATTTTATTTTGTACTTAAAGGTCTGTGTTGTAATATTTATATAGTTTTTGTAAAAGTTCTAGTAAAGGTGATACTGCAAATTGAATCGGTGAGACAGGGCTGTCTGGTCATAAAGTTCGGTTTACAATAGTTAAAAAAATAGGACAACAGCTCTTTCTACTTCGTTATACCATAAGATGACAGTCACAGGAGGTGCCGTTGTGACTGTTATGCGGTTATTGCATGCCATCGTTTCCGATGACACAAGGTTACGGTTAGGGATTGCTTTGTGTGCACAGCGTTCCACTTTGCACGGTTGCCTAACGGTTAACTGTTTGAGGTTGAGATTGTGTTTTGGGTTGCCTATATTTTGTCACTGAAAAAGCTCCGCCAGTGATAGAATAATGTTTTTATACGAAATGATCACGTGCACAGTATCTTTGAGCATGTAATGGTGGTATAGTACGGTGTATGTGTGTGACGGTACGTGCCTATGTACAAACGCCCTACATCGGTGCACAGTTACAGTATCAAGAATATCCAGAATGTTTCCCCTGCAATTGTCATGGGCAACTGTGCTTAGTATTTTGAGATGTAGCAAGGGACCGCATGGTGTTCGAGTCTGATTAGATTCCAATATTTTTAGCATTTGGTACATGGGATAGGGATATTGGAATGAAGATTAGCAGGTGCCCCACCATCGGAAGTTGAAATCATTATAAATATGAAAATAATTATAAATATAAAACCGAATTAAAAGAATATCCATTATCTCATGCGTGGGCAACAAAAATCAAGCACTTAAAATTTTCCAAGTCTGAAACTGGAGGTAATAAAAAGATAACAGCAGCAATATATAATTTCCTTCTATTTGTCTGTATGTGACTTTTTTTGGCCATCCATTAAGTATTGTTACTTATGCCAGCTAATTACCGCAAAAAGGCACCAGTATATGTGCTCAATTTGAAAAAAATCTGCTGTTAACATATGAGTAGATGTGGATCATACAAAATGTGGTAGCATGTTACCTGCAATCTGTGGGTGATTCCATTTCTGTGTAGCATTTGTACCTTTAACCAGCAGCCTGCAGGCAAACATGATGGAATCAAGAATGCACTTATCAGAATAGTGAACTGCACAGAAAATCCTTTTTGTTAATACAATATCTGTGCCACCTGCTGTTAATGATTTTGGGAATTTTAAACATCTGACTAGACAGTGACATTTATTTTAAATCCAGACCTGGCTCTTGTCATCCTGGCCGTTGGTGTAAGTTGATTGTGCTGACAACTCAAATATGAGTTACTTATCCTTGTTGCATCTGTAGCTCTTTGTTGATTAATAAATATAGTGAACAGTCAGAAATTAATGTGGGAGGTTTGTAGTTTTTCACTATGATAATTTAATATATTAAGATTTTTTAAGTTGTTAATGCAATAAAGGAACATGTTAAATCATAGTGCATATTTGAGTAATTATTATTGTTTTGTTACAATGTTTACAGTGTATAAAAATGAGGGAAAAGAATTTGAAGAGAGGAAAGGATTTGGGTTCCCGTGTTCTTGATAAACAGCATGTGGTAGGTATTGGAACAGTTTGTACATTGATACTAAACTTTCTGAATTTGGATTTCATAAATAAAATTATTTTAAGCTCAATATTATACATTTCCATGCAATAGACATGAAATACACATGTTTATTACCAACAAATTACACAAATTAAAATATACAGGATTGTTACTCTGACATGTTGCATCTGTTGAGAGCAACCATCTGCAGGGAGCACATTTCACAAAGGCAGTGACTGAAGTGGTTGAGTGAACATTCAGTACAGAGTGTTGATTCAATGAGGATACATTATTGATGATATACAGGATTTCATTCAGCTAAATGTGAAGAATATTTTACAACTTGTAAGGTGTTTGGATGCTTATTATACATAATCTGAAATAACAGAATCCTGTATAACTGTAACCTTTTTATTTATTAATATCGCATATTTAGTTGCTTCATGTACACCATTTACCAACAACACAGTATGTTTTAACACCTATACCTCCTTTGTGAAATGTACTACCTGAGGATGTCTACTCTCAGTAGCTGGAACATGTCAGAATAACAGCTGTGTATATTTTAAATGGTGCAGTTTGTTGGGGATAAACACATGTATTAAAATTATTGTAATTATATTTCCATGTTGTATCTGTGATGTACAGGTTATACACAGCTCTTGACAAGGTGCTAAGCACTGGGAAAAGATTTTGTGTTTTAACATTGTCACATCCTTTCTTCCTCCCGTTACCAAAAACCCCATATTCATGTAATGCAGGAGAAAGAGCTTGACTCTAGACCTGGCATAACTTTTTAACACACCTGACTCCTTTTTTATCATACTGTGGACCTAATGTTTTGAGGCCTGAAAGAAACACTTAGAGCAGATTATTTTCTTTTTATACACAAATGAAGAAGGATGCACTGACATCACTGAAGATATGTTTGCCTAAGGCAAAGGCAAACAATTTGATGAGGAAGAAGTGTGGGAAAGAAGACATCCATTTTGATAGAGGATCTGCTGGTACTGTATTAATCTGTTTTAGTAAGCCAGATTTAGTGTACAGTGGCATCCCATTTAACTTCTATGGCATGGAAAGGCTGGATTTAAATTCCCCATGTTGTGGGTTTCAGCCAATTTTGACTGGAGTAATAAGTAGTGGTATTGAAGATAGTTGTCTTTCTGAGATGTGATGCCATGCAGTCTGGTAGGTAGATACCACTGTTTCAGATGAATGTATAGCAGTGGGAAATCCTGATCTGGATGTCACGTCTAACTGAAGCATAATTAGAAGGCATTGTGTACCTTTCCGCTAGACCTAACCCCTGAATCAGGATTCGCCACTGATGTACATTGTTCATGGAGGCATATCCAAAACCATCTCATTTTCTTCATATTCACCACAATGAGAATATCACATCTTGCGTAGGATTAACATTGGTTGTTGATCCCCACCACTCAGGGTTCAAGTTTCAGACTGCAGTACTTTCTGTATTGTGTGTGATCTTAGTATAGCTGTCTTTTGTATTGAATGCTTCTCTGGTATGGCTTCCAAATTTTCTTTAAACCTTTTGTTACTATTCCGGTGGCTCCAATTATTACTGGTATAATCATACATTTCTTGTTCCACATGTGTTGTATCTCTATGAATAAACTCTTATATTTTAGCTTCTTCTCTGCTTCCTTTTGCGTTACATTTCTGTCTGCAGGTATTGCCACATCTATCAGTATGTATGTTTCTCTTTTTGTTTTTAATAATTATATCTGGCCTATTTGTTGTAACATCTTCACTTTCACGTACTGGTGTGAGTGTGTACCATATGTATGTCATTTTCATACCTAGGGCTTTGCATATTGAGTAATGCAAAGGTGCATAAACTTTATCATGTCTCATTAAGTACTCATTCTTCACCAAAATGGGGCATCCTGAGGTTAGGTGGTCAGTAGTTTCTTCGTGTTTTGTACGTAACTGGCGTTTACTGTCAGTTTCTTCCTTCAAAATTTTATTTTTAAAATAGTTTCTACTAATTCTTTGGTTTTTAGCTGCCACTGTTGTACTTTCTGTTTCTTCCTTAATGTCTCCAAATTTTAGTCATCAATTTGACTTCATTATCCACCAGTTTTTCGTCTGAGTTACATGGGAATTGTCCATGCACCCTCTTCCCTCACCATCTCTCTGTTGTCTTCTATGCTGTCCGTTATTTGTCTTGTTCCTCTGTGTAATTCTGTCTTGAAGCATCTAGCTGTCTGTAACATTGCTGAATTGATGTTGTGTTGGTGCATTCTAACAGTCTGTATTAGAGGATCTTCCTTGCTGTTTACATATTTTACCAGTTTTGTAATTTCTGCTGCATAGGCTTCTTCTTACTACCTCAGGCCCCTTCCTCCCTGTTTTCTGGGAACATATCGAGCAATCTACATCTGCCTTTGGCTGATGCTGTCCATGTATGGTTAGCAGTTTCCTCGTTTTCCTAGCCAGTTTTTGCAGTTATTCTTGGTACCAGTTAATAATTCCAAAACTGTATCCAAGTACTGGTACTGCAAATGATGCAATTGCTTGAATTTTATTCTTTGCTCTTCTGTGCCCAAAACTAATCTTAGCCTCGAGTATTCCTACTTCAACTCTTCTTTCTCATGCTTCTGTGCCTAAATACTCATATGCTTTTGTCTGGTTCAGTTCTTTAATGTCCTTCTCAAATGTGCTACATATACATATGTTTTGCTCTGGACTGTACCTCTTTTTAAATAAATTTTTGCACACGTTTCTAATCCACAATTGATATCAGTGTCTTTGCTAATTGCTTTTACAATTTTTAATTCATTCTCCAAATCACCCTCACTTCTACCTAGCAGTTTTGTTTTTGTTATTGTTATATGATGTGTAAAGAGGTATCTCTTCTCATTCTTAGCTTTGGCACTAGATGGAGGACAGTGTTCGACATCTTGCCCTGGCTGTTACCATCGAGGAAAGAACCCCAGCACTCATTAACTAGGATGCTAGGTGGGCCCGAGAGCCAGTGAGGATGATTTGGTGAAGATAAAATGATCTAAAAAGTTATATCTGAAACTAATCATACTTAGTATTACTAGGAGGTTTTTGAAAGAAATTACATTCTTGAGTTTTGTACTGTTTGATGGTAGTATTAAAATCGCAGCCCAAAACAAAATTTGTATTCCATTATGTATGAAAATTAAAATATGTGAAAGGTTTTTGGAGGACTTTTCCATACTGTGTGATTACAGCATACTGAGTTTAGAGCTGTACTTTTCATTAGCATTAAGCTCATTGAAATTTGAGCAGGAAGTTATTATTATCAGGGTTGCACAAATTCCAGGCACCTGCCTGGCCAGTTGACTAAATTTCACATAGTTACTGCAATCTCATCCTTTACCTAGATGAATGTGTATAAGTTCACATGAAGCAAGCAGAAAGTGCCAGATGTCAGTGAGGTTTCACAGGTCAATCCAGAAGTGGAGATCTTACTATGGAACTTGCTTCCTGTCATCCTTCAGGCACCAAGAATTTGGAGATGATAAATAGTACCAAAATCTGGCCACTACTTATATAATTAATGGCAGAATAGCTGGCAACTAGCCTCTTATGTATAAGGACCATAAATATCAAAACACAAGTGTGTATGCAGGCTGATTACACTGAAGATGAAGGCACTACCGTCCTTCAAAACATGGTAACTATTTACCAGTTGTTAAAGAGTGTTACATCCCACAACACTTGCATCTTCAGCAATACCCCTGCGAGGACCTTGGTCTCACTGTTTAAAGTTTGTTCTGAGATATGCCTTAAAATGATTTGAAAGCTCCATTCAGCAGTACTCCACATACATTGTCTTTTTCTAATTTTAAGATGATTCGTCCCCATTGTGCTGTTGATCAAATATATGTATTTCCCATCTTACAGTCACAGGAAAAATAGGCAACAAGTTTTGGCTTATTACAAGCCATCATCAGGCCTTCCCTTTTTAAAACCATTTAATAAAAACTTATGATTGCAGTAGGAAAGAGATCTGATGATGGCTTGTAATAAGCCAAAACTTGTTGCTTAATTGACTTATATGTGGTGTTGCATATGACTGTATATTGGGAAGTGTATATAATTGTCTTGTTCATTTTTGCCCTAGGTCACTGGCATTTCATGAACATTAATCTCTTTTATTTTTTACTGTGACTTACTGTTGAAACTGTCTCACTGTTGCATTATTGTGTTTGTGTCCTAAAACAGTGGTTACACCATTCTCTCACACCTATGTGATGTTAGAGCTAAGGAAGTGTTTTCTCCGTCACGACTGGATTACTGCTACCAAACTTTTATTGATGCTGCTAGATAGAGATTCAGTGTTTCTGAAAAAAGTGATGTTGAAGGTTTGTATGGTTGTATTTCAAAGTAATTTTTCATTAAAGAAGGAATTACTGCCAAAATAATGACATAGCATAACTGGAGCTGTTAGTAAAGTTTTTTCCTAATTTAAAATTTTATTTTTAATATTTATAAAACTGGTAGTGAGGACATACTAGTGTTGCTGCATATTTTCTAGATGATGTACTACTACTACTACTACAGTAAACACTGTTCATTTTTTGGGGTATATTTGATATATACGACATTTCATGTTTTGGCTCTGCTTCTATCATGAGGTGATTGTCAAGTATTTTAATTTTTAATGTCACTTGTAACAGATGGGATGAGACCCACGACTGAATATAGTGCTGGGGTGGCATAGCTGTCTAATGCCTACAATACCATACTTATTCGAAAGGTCCCAGCTTAGATTCCTTCCCCTCATACTAATATGAGGAATAAAAGCATTTTGCAGGATTTAGTATACAGTAAATCATATGCTCTGCAGACAGGGGACATTGTCATAAATACTTATGTGTGGAATGGGATGTCATAAATACTTATGCGTGGAATGCAAATCGGGAGTGTATTTGTTCCATTGCACTTGCAGAGGATGTAGTTGGTTTCTTCTTGTCTTAACAAATATAATGTATCATCATACACCCTTGATGTAACACAAACACACTTTCAAATATATAGTTATGAAGGCCTGTGTATGTGTGTATGCATACATTCTGAAATGAAAGAATGTTGAAGGTGGAAGCCATGCTCTTGCAATTTTTGTTACAGAGTTGTATGTGTATTTTGCTGAATCATCCAAGGGCATCATTACAGCACAGACAGGAGTTTATCAGGTAGGATTACTGAAGTAAATTTAAAAGAGCTGAGTGACTGAGATATATGGACAGTGAACTGTAGGCCAGAGACAATGTCATATCTAAAAACTTTATAGAGGGTGTGGATGTCGTGGGCATAGTTTGCCAAGTATTTATGTTGTGTGTTCATCCCTGTGGTTGTCAGTGTTGTTTGGAAATTCAATCAAATGGGTAAGTAATATCTTGTAGGAAAATTGTTTGGTTACGTATAGTACTTGATTTGTCATTCTGAACTCTGCAGGATTAGGCCTAATTGCCTGTTCATATACCCTCTAGGTGTACATTCTTCCCCATGTCTTCATCAGGTGTAAAAGTTCCCTTTATCCAACTGGTTCATATTCTCGTGACTACTTTGGTATTCTGCTGGTCTTCCATCTGTGTATGGGTTTTAGCCACTTCTTTATTGGTATATGCACTAAACTTCAGTTTGTAAAAATGCCTGTAATTTCATGAGGTAATTTTCATGTCATGAATGGGTTAGTCAGTGACACCCCTTCAAGCTGCAAAGTGCTGCAGAATACAGTTTTGTTGAGAACTGAGTAGAAACCCACATCCACCTGTAAACCCTGTTAAACAATAAGACAGCGATTTGTTTTGTTAGTTGATCAGGGCTTCATTTTTCTCTTTGATCATTTATTAAAATATACTTTGTTTTCAGAATGTGCAGTGGTGTTGTTGATGCAGATGAACTGTTGAAATCACTGTTGACTTTCCCATCTGACAAGAAACACAAGTGCTTCATGTCATATTGTGGACCACTTTAGAGGGATGTAAACTGTGTGTTAAAATCTGGAAAGTTGCATTCTGAAAATCAGATATGAATTGAGTGTTATCCTGAGTGCCTATGTTAAGATAATGCAGAAGAAGTCAGTCATTGAAGTACTGTGGTTAAGACTTAGAGCAAAAGCCTGTGTAATTTCAAAACTTTATTATGGATATGGCATCTACAAGTACTGAAACAATTATAACTTTTTATGAGAGTGAAATATGGTGTATATCAGGGGTCCACAAATTTTCCAAAATCCTAAGAATATATTAAATATATATAAAATATTAATGCCATCATAGAAAATCTAGTCACCTGGGTGACCTGGCATAGGAGATTTGTGCATGCCTGGTTTATTTTGAGAGAGGGAAATAAATTACAGATATTGGCAAAATTGTCTTTTCTTTATTCCTCCCATTTGTTACATCCACATTGTGCCTGTGGTTGGGCCACCAGTACATTCAGTTACAGAGCAATTAAGTTTTTGGATATGATAATGCATCCCACAGTACTATAGTCTGTTGTATGGAAATATTTAAGGTATTTTCCCTTGCCAGTGAATATCTATTCTCATTACCATATATAATTGTAGATAACAAAAAAAAAAAAAAAAATGAAAAATT
>JGI24700J35501_10930274_pt1 | contig 12669 bp, 10 predicted proteins | sample TergutTh196P1_FD_35501 | JGI IMG/M metagenome (IMG submission 35501) | reverse complement strand
GCTTTCATTTTAATGGGCAAGCCGTACAAATTAATAAAGCCTTGTGCATCACTTTGGTCATACACATCATCTTCATTAAAACTAGCAAAGGCTTCGCTGTATAATGAATACGGTGATGTGACACCTGCATTGATGATATTGCCTTTATAGAGCTTCAGTTTAACCGTCCCTGTTACTGTTTCTTGTGTCTTGTTCACAAACGCATCAAAGGCTTCACGTAATGGCGTGTACCATTTACCATTGTATACAATTTCAGCATATTTAAGCGCCAAATGTTCTTTTTCATGCATCGTTTCTTTGTCTAAACAAATGGATTCAAGGACAGTGTGCGCATGATAAAGGACAGTTCCACCAGGGGTTTCATATACACCACGTGATTTCATCCCAACCAAACGGTTTTCAACCACATCAAAAATACCAACGCCATGTTTCCCCGCAATTTGATTTAACGTTTTAATCAAAGTAACCCCGTCTAGTTGCTCACCATTTAATGCGACGGGTATCCCAGCTTCAAAGTCGAGCGTCACATATTCTGCAACGTCTGGTGCTTGTTCTGGACTGACACCCATTTCCAAGAATCCTTCTTTGTTGTATGATGGCTCATTATTCGGATCTTCCAAATCCATTCCTTCATGGGACAAATGCCATAAATTCATGTCTTTTGAATAATTGGTTTCTCGCGTTATCTTTAACTTAATGTCATGCTTTTCAGCATAATCAATGGCATCATCACGACTGGCAATGTTCCATTCTCGCCACGGTGCAATCACTTTCATTCCAGGTGCTAACGCTTGGATGGTTAACTCAAAGCGTACTTGATCATTCCCTTTTCCTGTACAACCGTGACAAATGGCATCTGCCCCTTCTTTCAAAGCAATATCGACCAATCTTTTCGCAACTGATGGACGAGCAATCGCTGTTCCAAGCAAATAGCCTTCATACTTAGCACCCGCTTTTAACATGGGGAAAATAAAGTCATTAACCAGTTCTTCTTGCAAATTTTCTACGTATAATTTGTTGACACCTGCGATTTTGGCACGTTCTTCGATGCCTTCAAGCTCTGCATCCTGACCTAAATGACCTGATACTGCGATGACTTCAAGATGCTCGCCATAGTTCTCTTTTAACCAAGTCGTAATAATTGATGTATCCAACCCACCTGAATAAGCCAATACAATTTTTTTAATCTCTTTGTTTATTTCCATATTAAACACTCCAATTTCCAGAAAATTTTTGACTTTTATTATTTCATCAGCAATGCCATGACAGCCTTTCACGCTGCGGGGAAAGTTTCCAACTTTCCAACCACCCGTACTGGTTCGACTATGTCCTGACAAGTCAGGAAGTCTCACTGGCGTGTGCATCCCATGCACTTCAAGCTGTCATTGCATCAGCAATGCCATGACAGCTTTTTGTGCATGGAGTCGGTTTTCGGCTTCTTCGTAAATGGCATGTGCATGCTGGTTAAACACGTCTTCTGTAATTTCTTCCCCTTTATGAGCTGGCAAACAATGTTGCACAATGGCATGATCCTTTGCCAAATTCATCAATTCGCGATTAAGTTGATAAGGTGCGAAAACTTCCAAACGCTTTTTTGTTTCTGCTTCTTGTCCCATACTGGTCCATACGTCAGTTACAACGACATCTGCACCTGCCACAGCTTCTTTTGGATCATGGGTCAATAAAACGTTGCTACCTAATCGGTCTAAAAGCGCCGCATTGGGTTCATACCCAACCGGTGTCGCAACACGCATCTTCATTTCCATGGTCGTTGCGCCGACCATTAAAGATTGACATACATTATTCCCATCGCCAACCCACGCAATGATTTTTCCTTCAAGTACGGTTAAATACTCACGCATGGTCATCAAGTCTGCTAAAATTTGACATGGATGACTTGAATCGGTCAGCCCATTAATAATCGGAATATCCGCGTGTAAGGCTAATTCCTCAACGTCACATTGATCAAAGGTTCGAATCATAATACCATCTACATAACGCGATAACACCTTCGCCGTATCTTCAATGCTTTCACTGCTCCCCAGTTGAATATCACTTTTTGATAAGAATAAGGCATGCCCACCTAACTGGTTGATGCCTACTTCAAAAGAGACCCTTGTACGTGTGGACGGCTTAGCGAAGATCATCGCCAATTGCTTACCTTTTAACACTTCGTGGGCAATGCCATTTTTTTGCTCATACTTCATTTGATCAGCTAAGTTTAAAATTTTGATAATAGCTGCTTTTGTTAATTGTTCCATTGATAATAAATGTTTCACTTCACGACACCTTCTTTTAAAATAGTTACCACATGTTTCACTTCGGTTGAGTTCACGATGCCGATTTTTGCTTTTCCATAATGATGAGCTTCCCTAATTTCCCTTGCACAAAGCCGGGTTTTTTCTTGAACCCTGCTTTTTCATAGGCTTTTTGTGCGGAAATGTTTTGCTCATTCACACCAAGGATCAAACTCGTAATGGTGTCACTGATCTCTTCATGAATGAATTCAAACACGTGCTCAAAACATTTGACACCATAACCATTGCCACGATGACGCTCATCAATGGACATCCCCCTCACGAGGGCATATTCTTCTCCGATGTAACCATAGGTCTGGGGACCTGCTCCTAAATGTAAACCGAAAAAGCCAATTAACTTCCCATCCTCATCACTGATGGCAACGGCAAATCTATCCGAATCAAACATGGCATGTTTCACGATGTTCTGCGGTGTTCCCGTGTACGGTGTTTTGCCGAGGACATAGGTCTCTATCTGAATCGAAAACAACTCATCTGAATACAATTGCAACGTCATGGCGCAAGCCTCCCTTCACAAACTTGTTGAACGATTTCAAGTCCAGCTGTCAGTTCAGCTTCAGTGATGGTTAAAGGTGGTAACAGTCGTAACGTATCAGTTCCCGCACTTAAAACAACTAAGCCTGCTTCAAGTAAACTTTCTACAACTTCTCGTACTGGACCTACTGTTTCATTAACAGTGGCACCCATCATTAAACCGATCCCTCGAACATGAGATAACCCGTTGATTTTCTCAAAAGCTTCAACGATTTGCTTTGATTTTGACGCAACTGTCGGTAATGCTTCTTCTACGACTTGAAGCACCGCTAACGCGCCTGCGCACGCAATCGGGTTGCCACCAAAAGTCGTGCCATGATCTCCGATACCCAAAACAGCTTGACATTTTTGAGAAACGATAAAGCCGCCGAGTGGCAAGCCACCGCCAATGCCTTTTGCAAAGCTCACAGCATCCGGCTTTACATCGAAATGTTGAAACGCAAACCATTTACCTGTGCGACCTATTCCTGTTTGGACTTCATCAAACAAAAGCAACCAGTCGTTTTCTTCACATAATTTGGCAACGGCGCGAACATAAGCTTCGTCTAATGGCAACACTCCACCTTCTCCTTGAACTGGCTCTAGTAACACAGCACAAGTAGATGCATGATCAAGTGCGTTAATCGCAGTAATGTCATTGGCCGGCACATGAACAAAACCTTCTGTAAAAGGGTCGAAATACTGATGTAAGCTATCTTGGCCTGTTGCTGCTAATGTGGTAATCGTACGACCGTGAAAACTTTGCGTCAGCGTGATGATCGTATGACGTCCTTTACCGTATTTATCTTGGGAATACTTACGAGCCATTTTAATCATGCCTTCATTAGATTCCGCACCAGAATTAGCAAAAAACACACCTGCTAAACCAGAAATATCAACCAACTTTTTCGCAAGCAACTCAGCAGGTTCTGTCTGATATAAATTCGAGACATGAGCCAGTTTTGCCGCTTGCTCAGTCACCGCTTCGACCCATACAGGATGCGCATGACCAATGGCATTAACCCCAATTCCTGAAGCAAAGTCGAGATAAGCTTTTCCTTCATCGTCGTATAACTGATTCCCGTCCCCTTTGACGAATGTAACAGGAAATCTCTTATAAACATTTAATAGCATCACATAACCCTCCTACATTTTTATTGTTAACCCATCAAACCTAAAGTCGTTAATATCCACGTAAACAGCACGATGAGTGGTAATCCAATGATGGTTCTTATGAAAAATAAAGCCACTAATTGACCTAATCCCAATGGGATTTTTGACTTTAAAATCAAAACACCTGTTTCTGCCAGGTAAATAATTTGAACAATGGACAGTGCGCCTAAAATAAAGCGGGTATTAAAATAGGTTTCACTGCCTAAAAAGATGGCTGGTAAAAACATGTCGACCAAACCAATGACGGTAATCGCTGCATAGTCAGCACCACCTGGCACGCGTAAAACTTGTAAAAACCAGCCCATTGGCCATGAAACCCACGTCAAAATAGGTGTAGCCGCATTGATAAACAAAGCAAGGGTTCCCCATGCAATAATCACTGGGAACAAATCTAAAAACGACGTCAACCAGGCATGTAAACCACCTGAAACCACATCAGTGACCGTCGTTTGTGAGGCGCGTTCACTCCCCGCAGCAACAGCTTTGTAAAAGCGAGACTCGCCAGCTTCCACTTCTTCATCAATTTGCTTCTCAACCCCTTCAACATAAGTATCAGGCATGCTTCTAAAGGGCCACATTCTAGGCATGATCACCCCTAAAATAAGACAAACCAATGAAATGACCAAATACCAGAGCGGGAAATGACCACCTAAGCCAATTTCATTGGCCACAACAAGAGAAAAAGGGACTGAAACAAGGGCAAAATTGGCACAAATAACAGCTGCTTCACGACCGGTATAAAACCCTTTTTCATGTTGATCCCGGGTAATAATGACTGAGACGGCTGAAGAACCAAACCAAGAAGCCACCAAGTCAACGGATGCACGACCCGGTAACAAAAATAACGTATTAATAAATTTCTTAATCAAAATGCCAATAAATTCCATCAAGCCAAAATCTGTTAATAAAGGAATCGCAAACGCTAAAACAAGGAAAATGGTCGTTAAACTTGTAATAAAATCAAAAACCATTAAGCCAGCACCATCCCACCGATCAGTGAGAAGCGCTGCAATCGTTGGCACATCATCTCCGGCCATCCAAAAGGCACGTGGACCACCATCTAATTCAAAAAGAACCATTGTAAATAAAACAAAAGCGAGGAGTCTTGTCATCACATAAAGTGGACCCGTCAATAACACCTCTTTTAATTTGGCATTTTCCATGATAAACTTGGGCTTTACCACATGAGCAAAAACCGTTGCTAAAAAAGAAATGACAATGAACACATAAGCAAGCCATACCCGGATATCTTCTGTATTTCCTTCACCAAAGACCGAAAGATCATTTAACCAGCCTGATACAATCCCAAGGGGAATATTAAAAGCACCATCTCCCGTTGGAATTGGAACTAAGAATAAAAATGCACCAATGATTGCACCGATGATAAACTTAATTTTTCCATTTGACTGATTTTCTTCTCCTGTCTTGACACCCATTATAATCGACTCCTTTTGTACTTTTAACTTTCATTCAATCCACATCTGCTTTCGTCACATACTGACGGGTAAAAGCTTGCAAAACTGCACCCTGTCAACTGCGTTGCTTCACACCCTAATCAACGTTCCAACGCCACCATCTGTTAACATTTCCATCAAGATGGAATGTGGGACACGTCCGTCTAAAATGTTCGCCCCTTTAACGCCGCGCCTAATGGCTTCTTCACAACATTCGAGCTTGGGAATCATCCCCCCTTGAATGACACCCGTTTGAACGAGAGAAGGAATTTCTGACACTGACATTTCACTAATCAGGGTTGTCGGATCATCTTTGTCTTTTAAAATGCCGGCAACATCTGTTAACAACATGAGTCGCTCTGCTTTTAGTGCAACAGCAAGGGCACCTGCTGCTGTATCCGCATTGATGTTATAAACAGGTTGAATGTCATCAATTCCAGATGCGACGGTTGAAATAATGGGAATGTAACCTGCATCAAGCGCTACGTTAATCAATTCTGTCTCAATCGTGACCAATTCTCCTACCTGTCCGTACTTGTCGGCCATTTGTTTCGCACCCATCATGCCACCATCTAAACCACATAGTGACACAGCTTTTCCGCCTAGTTCATGAACATAAGCTGCCAGTTCTTTCCCGACTTTCCCTGCGAGCGTCATTTGAACCAGCTCCATCGTTTCTGAATCTGTGTAACGCAGGCCATCAATAAACTGTGGTTCGATGCCGACTTTGTCTAACCAACCGTTAATCTCAGGTCCACCGCCATGAACAATCACCATGCGAATGGATGCCATCGACAATAAGGCAATATCCGACAACACAGCTTTCTTTAACTGAGGATCTGTCATCGCAGCACCGCCATATTTAATGACCACTGTTTTACCACTGTATTTTTGTATGTAAGGCAACGCTTCGGATAAAACCCGCGCGCGCATTTTTTTATCTACTTGCATCTGTTGTTTCACCTTAACTCCTATATTCGCCATTGATTCGCACATACTCATTGGTTAAGTTGCAGCCATAAGTCGTCCACGTCGCAGTGGCATCTGGCGTTTTAATTTGAATGGCAATGGTCACTTCTTTTTCACTTAAAATTCGAGTTGCTTTTGTTTCATCAAAACGAACCCCGACACCGTCTTGACAGACGGTGATTTCACCTGCTTTTGATTGAAACATCACCTCAACAGCTGCTGGATCAAATTCAACACCCGCATAGCCCATTGCACAAAGGATCCGTCCCCAATTGGCGTCTGCACCTGTCATGGCTGTTTTGACCAAAGAAGACGCATTAACAGACATGGAGAGCGCCTTCGCTTCAGCTTCTGTTTGACAACCCGTCACCACGCAAGTCATCAATTTTGTAGCGCCTTCGCCATCTGTGGCAATTTTCTTTGCCAAAGCAAGACAGACTGCTTGAAGTGCCGTTTTAAAACGTTCATAATCGTCATTTTCTTTGTCGATTAATTTGTTGCCAGCTTGGCCTGAAGCCATGATCAAGTTCATGTCATTGGTTGAAGTGTCTCCGTCGACACTAATGGAATTAAACGTTGGTTCTGTTACTTCTTTTAACGCTTGTTGCAACAAGTCGGGAGAAATAGCCGCATCTGTTGTGATAAAGCTAAGCATGGTGGCCATGTTGGGATGAATCATGCCACTTCCTTTGGCAATGCCAGCAATTAAAACTTCTTTTCCAGCCAATTGAATTTGACAAGCCACTTGTTTTTGAATTAAATCCGTTGTCATAATAGACGTTGCCACATCTGTATCAGCATCCAAGCCCATTTCAAGGGTTGAGACTAATTTCGGTATTGCTTTTTCAATTTTCCCAATGGGCAAAGGTACGCCAATGACACCTGTTGAAGCAACCGCCACTTCTTCTGGTTGAATCTTAAGCGCCAATGCCGTAAGCTGACACATGCGTAAAGCATCTCTTTGAGCATGCGGGGTGCACGCGTTGGCATTCCCACTGTTAACGATAACAGCCTGTGCCACATTGTTCTTCAAATGTGCTTTCGTCACATGAATACACCCAGCTTGTACGACACTGGTCGTGTAAACCGCCGCTGTTGAACAAGGTGCATCTGCGACAATAAGCCCGACATCTAATTTTCTCTTTTTAATGCCAGCATGGGTACTGGCTGCCCTAAATCCTCTAGGTGCCGTCACACCCACATCCTCTAACCATTCCACAAGCCAAACCTCACTTTCATACATTGTACTGCTGCACCACTGGAGCCTTTTCCTAAATTATCAAGACGTGCTGCGATCACCGCTTGCTCGCCCTGGCCAAACACATAAATTTCTAATGCGTCTGGTGCCAGTTCATTTTCAATATGAAGACTGGTTTGGACCCCTAAATCCATCACTTTAACCGTTGATGAATGGGCATAGTAAGCTGTTAATTCCGCATGTAATTGATGCGGACGCCCTTTCAAAGGAAGGGAAACAATCATGCCTTTATTCACCGGGACAACAACTGGAACAAACAGTGGTGTTGTTTCAAGTCCTGTCATCTGTTTCATTTCCGGTAAATGCTTATGTTTGAGATCAAGTGCGTACATCCAAGCTGCACTGGGATGCCTTTGATCAGCTTCATAATCGGCAATCATCTGCTTACCACCACCACTATAGCCTGTTAAAGAATGACAATAAAGCATGTCACTTTTTTGAATCAAGCCCTTTTGGATTAACGGATAAACCAGTGCAATAAAACCTGTTGCATGGCAGCCTGGTACCGCAATTTTATTAGCAACGGTTAACTTCGCATGTTGATCTGCTGATAACTCAGGAAATCCGTAAACCCACGCCGCATTTGTCCGATGCGCAGTTGATGCATCAATGATGACAACCTCTGGATTGTCAATCAGCGCAACTGCTTCTTTTGCTGCTTCATCTGGTAAGCACAAGAAAACCACATCGGCTTGATTCATCAACTTTTTTCGCGCTGTCACATCTTTTCGCAAAGCGTCACTAATTGTCAACCATTGAATCGCTGTTGTTTTCGCCAGTTCTAACAACCGTGCTTCAAGCGCTAAGCCAGTCGTCCCAGCTTGCCCATCAATATAAACCTTTATCACCTTTATTCACCAACCTATTGCTTTCATTAAAAAAACTGTTAACCACTCATTTTGAGTCGTAAACAGCCGTTTTAAGTCCCTTTTTTTGATCACATGTCACCACACATGCCATACTTTGTTCAAAAAAAGTGCACCTTGCCTAAAACGACTAAGATACACTTCTATAAATTTGATTTCGTAAAAATAGCTTTTACACAGCCGCAACAGCATCATCAAAGTTATAAAAGTGCATAACTAAAAATGATCCCGCCCGTCGCATGGCAGAAGCCTTTATAACCGCTGTTGTTAAATGATTTAAAATGACTTTCACCAAAACGACCTCCAAACCGATGTAAACATTTGATTATTGCTGCTTATCATACCACGACCATTGAACAAAATCAACCCTTTTTGAGCAAAATTTCTCCTCGAAAAAAGGAAAACGTTTCTAAAAATTGCCCTTAACGCCAAACATGACGGCCTTTCTCACAACTGTTGACTCGCTGGTGGTTTAAATAAAGACACTTCCGACATGATTAATGGCCAAGTTTTCCACCATGCGTACTTCTTGTTCATTAGAAAGATAAAGCCTGTGAATCAACACGCTCACTTCTTCACCGACTTCAAAGGCATCATCGTCCAACTGTTGATAAGCCGTTATTTTTTCACCGCTTAAGTCCACGCGCACTTCCAATGCATTCCCACGGAAAAAGATATCTTCTATGACACCACGCCCGGAAGCATGTGGATAAATTTCTTTCGCCACTTTGGTCATGCGGACAAATTCAGGACGAATGACGGCACGATCAAATCCATCTACTTGCTCAAAGCCTGGCAACTGATGATAAGCCGAAATTTCAGTTGATTCACCGACAAACTTGGCTGCAAATGGCGTTTTCGGATTTCGATAAATATCAATCGGTGTTCCTTTTTGCTCAATCTGACCTTGATGGGTAATGATAATTTCATCCGCAACTTCCACTGCCTCTTCTTGATCATGAGTCACAAAAATACTCGTAATGCCTACTTTTGTAATGGTCTCTCTTAACCACGCCCGTAATTCTTTACGTACTTTGGCATCAATGGCTGCAAAAGGCTCATCCAACAGAAGTAAATGTGGATTGGGTGCCAAAGCACGCGCAAACGCCACCCGTTGACGTTGTCCACCTGAAAGTTGATGCGGGCGACGTTTTTCCATGCCTTCTAAACCGATTAATTTAATCAATTCAGTGACGCGCGCTTGAATAAATGCCTGCTCTTTCTTTTGCACTTTTAAACCAAATGCAATGTTATCAAAAACACTCATATAACGAAAAAGTGCATAGCTTTGAAACACAAACCCAATCCCTCTTTTGGCAGCTGGGATGTCATTCACCCGAACACCATCAATAAAAATATCTCCGCTATCCGGTGTTTCAAGCCCTGCAATCATTCTTAAAATCGTCGTTTTCCCGCTACCAGAAGGCCCGAGTAAACCAATTAATTGCCCACGTTCAATGGTAAAACTCACATGACGAGAAGCTTGAAAATCTCCAAATTGTTTATTAATATTTTTCAACTCAACGTACATAATTATCCTTCCTCTTGTTTCATCCGATGTTCAACCACATGACGTAAAATCAAAATAATGACTGAAATCATGACCAAAATCGACGACACCGCAAAAGCAGCCGTCAATTGAAATTCATTAAACAACATTTCAATATGAAGCGGTAATGTGTTCGTTCTTCCCCTTAAACGACCAGATACAACGGCAGCAGCGCCAAACTCACCCATGGCGCGTGCTGTCGTTAAAATAACCCCATATAACAAGCCCCACTTCATTTTCGGCAAGGTAATCTTCCGAAAAATGTAAAAACCTTTGGCACCCATTAACGCTGCCGCTTCTTCTTCTTCATTGCCTTGTGCTTGCATCATTGGAATCAGTTCCCGTGACACAAAAGGAAATGTCACAAAAATCGCCGTTAAAACAACACCTGGTACTGCAAACACAATCCGAATATTCAACGCTTCGGTAATCGGATTTGCCCAACCAATCCGACCAAATACAGCAATAAAAGCCAAACCTGCAATCACTGTTGAGATCGAAAACGGAATATCAATTAAAGCCGTCAACACTTGCTTCCCACGAAAACGATACTTCGTAATGGTCCACGCTGCAAACATCCCAAAAACCGTGTTCACAACCAAGGTAATCCCAGTTGAAAGCAACGTCAAATTCAAAGCAGCGACTGCAAACGGCTCAGTAATGGCTGAAAAAAACATCACAACACCTTCACGCAATGCATAAAACAAGACAATAGCAAGCGGTAGAATCAACATTAAAAAGGTAAATAAAACACCGATTAAAATCAAAATCGTCTTGATGATTCGATCTTTCATTTGTTAAGCCTCCCTCGCCATTTTATGGACTTTTGCTTGTAACACATTTAAACCAAACAACACTAAAAATGAAAAAATAATCATCACCAGCGCAATTGACGTCGCACCTAAAAAGTTAAACTGATCCAAGTGGTTCATAATGATCAAAGAAGTCACTTGCGTTTCATACGGGATATTGCCAGCAATAAAAACGACACTCCCGAATTCGCCAATGGACCGTGCAAAAGCAAGGCCAAAACCTGTAATAACCGCTGGTAACATTTCCGGCAAGACAACTTGGAAAAAAATTCTTGTTTTACTCGCACCTAAAATCGAAGCTGCTTCTTCATATTGAGGGTGCAGTTCTTCTATCACCGGTTGAATGGAACGGACGACAAAAGGAATCCCAATAAAAATCAAAGCCATGGTAATACCAGATGGCGTAAAAGCAATGTCAATTCCCATGCGTGTCAAGATGGCGCCAATCCACCCGTTTTCTGAGTACAAAACGGTTAAAGCCAAACCGGATACCGCTGTGGGCATGGCAAACGGCAATTCAATGAGACCATCTAAAATCCTTCTACCTGGAAACCGATAACGGGTAAGGATCCACGCCAACAAAATGCCAAACACCACATTGACAATCGATGCCACAAAAGAAGTCGAAAGGGTTACGCGATAAGAGGCCAAGGCTTGACTACTCGTTACCATTTGCCACACTTGGGCAAATGTATAATTTCCCAAAACGATTAAAACGGACCCTAACGGAATCAAAACAACCAAACTTAGCATCGTAATCGTAATGCCCATTGACAAACCAAAACCAGGAATCACATTTTTTTGCTTCTTATGAATCATTTGATGAATAAAAGACACAACATTCCCTCCTTCTCATGGCACACCCTCTATTCACTGTAAATGCGGTCAAAAACACCGCCTTCAGCAAAGAATTGTTCTGCAACAACGTCCCAGCCACCGAAATCTTCAACGGTCGCTAAGCTTACATTCAAATCAAACAAATCAGCAAACTCTGCTAAAATGGTTGGATTGGCAGGGCGGTAAAAATTGCGACCGATCAAACGTTGTGCTTCATCAGCGTAAAGGAAAGCCAAATAAGCTTCTGATACTTCTTCAGTACCACGTCTTCTCGCCACATCATCCACAACTGCGACCATCGGTTGTGCCAAAATACTAATCGATGGCGTCACGATTTCAAACTCTCCCGGCCTCTCCCTCATAATTAACAAAGCATCACTTTCCCACGCCAATAACACATCACCGATCTCGTTCTCAGAAAATGTAATGGTTGACCCACGCGCACCTGAATCTAACACCCGTACATTGCCATAAAGATCCGCCATAAAAGCTTCACTCGCTGCCACATCACCACCAAATCGATCATGTGCAAATGCCCATGCTGCTAAAAAGTTCCACCTTGCACCACCAGATGTTCTCGGATTAGGTGTCACAACGCCAATACCAGGGGCAACCACATCATCCCAATCTTGAATATTTAAGGGATTACCCGCACGAACAACCAAAACAATCGTTGAAGTATAAGGTGAACTGTTAAAATCAAACCGATCTTGCCAACCTTCATCGACTAAACCGGCACGACGTAATTCTTCCACATCATGCTCAAGGGCAAGCGCAACAACATCTGCCTCATTTCCATCAATGACAGAGCGTGCTTGCGCTGCTGAACCACCAAATGATGAGAAAATCTCGACTTCTTGTCCTGTCCGTTCATCCCAATAAGCTTGAAACAAACTGTTATACGCATCAAAAAGCTCTCT
>JGI24700J35501_10930275_pt1 | contig 12671 bp, 10 predicted proteins | sample TergutTh196P1_FD_35501 | JGI IMG/M metagenome (IMG submission 35501) | reverse complement strand
ATTATTTCAGCGAGGAAAATCTGCAAGGCGTTGAAGAGCGCGGGATGGAAGCGGTGATAAGCGACGGGCAGGGGGGCGGGAGCAAAAGCCTCCATGAAGGCTTCAAGTACGATGAAAAAGAGGATTGCTACGAGTGCCCCGCCGAGCGTTCCGTTTTGAGCAACAACGCCAACGTGCTGTGCATGGGCGAGCGCGTGATCGGGCACGAGCTTGCGAAAAAAATAGCCGGGGAATGGGTGAACCTTGAATTCAAGGACGGTCCTTCAAGCCCCAAGGTGCAGGAAATAATCGACATCGAAAGCCAAAAGATGAAGTAGCTGACGCTGATTTAGGGAATCACTGATTAACTCAAAGCTAATCAGTGCTTCCAACAAGAGCCGCCGATCAGCTTCAAACCAATCGGCGGCTTCCTGAATTTTCGTCAATCAGAGCGCGTTACAGATTCGCAAACCTCAAGCGCCCATTTTCGGTCTTCCTTGTTCCTGTACACCACTGAGATTACGAACATCTCGCCCTCAACAGCGGCAGCAAGCAGAGTTTCAAACACCGGCTGGCCGTTCTCCTCAGTCTCGATGTGTGTAATTTTGGCGGAAATCTTCTTGTTGCGCAACTTAAAAGGCCTAAGCCCCTCCAGCGTTTTGCTAAGAAAATCATTCGAAGGTTCGCTTTTTTTGGGCTGGCTTTTTTGGAACGGGCCCCCTTTTACCTTAAAGCTAACAGTATTTATGCGGATAACCCTTTCGCCATGCCAAAAAATAGGGTTTGCGTTGTCTTCAATGTCAAAATGCATTTTTCCGCTGTGCAGGAATTCCCAGCCGTTAAACGACCTCCTAATAATGCCGCGCTTAAAACCCAAAACAGCCTTGCCAATGTTCGAAAAACGCGATTTTACTTGTTTTACCAAAGCCGAATTCGCCACAGCCTCATTCAAGTCCGCGCCAACATCAGCCCCCGCTTTAAGCCCTGCCAAAGCCGAAAGTTCGGCAAGCTCCAGCCACTCCGCGGCAGGGTAATCCAAACCGGTATCCATGGCGTAAGCCCTTTCAAAACACTCCAAAGTTGACTCAAGCATCCGCTTTTCAAGAGCTGTTTCCGGGATTAGCCAGTTAGCTTCGCAATGAATCATGTAAAGCGCCATGTTTCTGTAAAAAACCGCGTCCATATCCTTGTTCCACCAAACGAAAAATTCCGAGACATCTTCATTGCCATTTTTAACGCTTTCAAAAAAGCTCTTCTTGAAAGTACCCAGCGGACAGCAAGCATACGCCCCTGAAGTTTCGGGCGTCCAGTCGGCCGCAAAAGATACGGCAAGATTAGTAGCGCCTTTCTTATTCCATACGCTGAGTAACGTTTCGCTGGTCTTTTGCAGCCAGTCGCACATCTTGGATTGAAGCACGGCAAAATCGCGAGTTTGGTGATACCATGTCTCATCCTCGACAAATGACGGCTCCAAATTCAGAGAATCAATCAATTCGACCAAGTAAGCATGGTATCCCGGCCCGGCACTTACAGTTCTTGCATAAACGTGCAACTCGTTATCCTTCCACATGCCAAAAATAGGCGACTCGAACGGCGCAAGTTTTACGCTAAAGCCCGTCTGGTCAGATAAGTATACCGGATTCCAATTTGGAACCGGAGATGGCAAATTTTGAAAGATACGCTCATAGTACTCTTTTTTCGTTCTGCCGATCCGCTTTACAGAAAAGCGCATTGAAAAACCCATACCCATAAAAACTCCTAAAGAAAATTTGTTAGGGAAGCACTGATTAACTCGATGCCAATCAGTGTTTCCCGCGGCCTAAAGTCCGCATCCTCGATTGTATTTAATCATCGTTTTCTTAGCCCTCAATCCGAAGCTCCCTCGCGCCGCCGCCGCTGATTTTAAGCTCCGTTACCGCGCCCGTGCCGAAAACCGCTTCCATTTCCGCCCTGTACCCCGGCAGACAGTCCAAGGGAACATACGCCTGAACCGTGCCGGCAAAGCCGCCTCCATGCACGCGACAAGCGATGTCCTTACCGAGGCGGGAAGCGAAAGAATCAGTCAAGGCCAAGGCCACAGCCAGCGGCTGCCCGGCAAGACTGTGCGGCGATGAAATGTTCTGCAAAAGATTCTGCGAAGAAGCGCCGCTTTGCCTGACAAGCCCAAGAAAACGGGCAAAACTTTCGCAAAGCTCCTTGGAGCTACCGGCAGAGGCAAAAACCTGCAAAGCCGCGTGCATCTTATCGACAGTGTCGTTTTCGTTGAAGAAGTGCAGGGCGCGAAGAAGCGCCCGGTCGCCGCACTGCCGGCGCAAGTTTCCCATAACGCGCCCGTCGGCCAAGGCGCGGAAAAAAGCGTCTTTGCCGGCCTCCCTTAAATTGGCCGCCCCGAAAAAAGCCGCCACTGACTTCATCTCGGCGGGAATAGCCGCGTAGTCGCCAGTCAAGTCGGCATGATCACCCCCGGTGTTTACCACGCAAAGCGCATAACCGGCCGCCCCCGGATTAAAATCGATCTGGCTTATAACAGGCGCATCTCCGCCAAAATCAATCGCAACAGCGCCGCCAAAGGCACTGGCCGCCTGATCCATTAAACCGCAAGGCTTGCCGTAATATAAATTTTCCGCTTTTTGCGCAATTTTTGCAATTTCAACCGCCGCAAGACGGCCGCCGTTGTAAAGACAGTCGAAAATCTTCGCAATCAAAACCCCGATGGCGGCGGAAGAAGAAAGCCCCGAACCGGGAAACACCGTGCTGTCAATATTTGCAGACCAGCCCCTTACCGGAATGTTACGCGACACAAAACCGGCCGCAATACCGCGCACAAGAGCCTCCGTCTTGCCTTTTTCGTTTTCGCGCACACTCGTATCGCTTATGTCAATGTCAACATCTGGAAAACCGGTAGACCTGAACGACACCCTTGCGTCGTCCCGCCCCGCCGCCACAGCCACAGCGTCAAGCTGGACAGCGGCGGCCAAAACCTTCCCGTTGTTATGATCCGTATGATTTCCGCCAAGCTCCGTGCGCCCTGCCGCCGTAAAAAAACGCACACTGCCTGCGGCCTCCGGGAAACGCGAGCGCGGGAATAAAGCGTCGTCTAAAAAACCGCTCGCAAGTTTCACATAACGGGCGGCCTCTTCCCCCGCCCCCCGGCCTTCAAACGCGCTAATCCATTCTTTGCCTGTCATAATCATCCTCCCACAAACTTCTTCCAGTCGGAAGGGGAAACACCCGTTTTGTTTTTGAAAAGCCGCGAAAAATAATAAGGATCGTCAAAACCCATTTTGTATGCCGCTTCTTTTACGCTTAAATCCTTGCGCTCAAGAACACTCTCTGCCTTGTGGATTTTTATTTGAATGTAATACTGGTAAGGTGTCATGGAAGTGTAGGCCTTAAAAATTTCGTTAAGCCGGGAAGTGCTAATGCCAAGCTGGTCAGAGACCGCCGTCAAATTGATTCTTCCAAAAATGTTCGATTCCATAATATGCTTGGCCTTCTCGACAATTTGCTGATAAAAGTTCGGCTGGTCTTTTCGCCTCTCCCTTGCAAGCACCTCTGCAATAATGGAAAGAATCGCCGCGCAAGCCTTCATCTGGAAAAGCGGACGCTGTGCGCTCACCTCTTCAAAAATCATGCTGTAAAGGGAGAGGACAGACTTGCTCGGCCCAAGCTCGAAGAAAACCTGATCGGCAAGACGGCCTTCGTCAACCAAGCCCGAAAAATAATCCCCCTTGAAGCCCACCCAGTATTCCTGCCAGCCCGTTTCAAGCAGGGGCTGGTAGCTGTGCTTTACCCCCGGCAGAACAAGCAGAATCGAGCCGGGCTTTACCCTGTAAGCCGCGCCCCCCGACTCGAACACCCCCTGGCCGCTTGCCACATAAACCACCTGAAACTCCGGCAATACGCGCCCTTGAGCTACAGGTTTGAAAAGGGGAGGGTGCTCGTTTTTTTTCGGCGGATAAACCGTGCCAACCGGGACGCGGGCGGCCCCGGCCGTTGTGCACAGCATCCCCAGTTTTTCGTCCTCTTTGCTGTAGGGCAAATAATGGAAGAAAGAGTCGTCTCTATGAACCGCGCCGTGATTTTTCGCGCCGTGATCGTTCACGCCTTCACATTGAGCCATAAATCATGATACAATTTTTTATCTATCTTTTCAATAGAAAAGTCCATTCACGGATTGCCGCCGCCATGCGATGATTAGAAGATAGAAGTGAGGGCTTATGGACAAAGTTCTGGAGTTGCGAGGTGTTTCCAAATCTTTCCCTGGCGTAAAGGCGCTTTCCGACGTGCGCTTCGACCTAAAACCGGGGGAAGTCCACGCCCTTATGGGGGAAAACGGGGCGGGCAAGTCCACCTTCATAAAGATAATTACGGGCGTGCACCAGCCCGACTCAGGCGAGATTTTTATCGCCGGCAGCCCCGTCAGCATAAAAACGCCGCTTGACGCGCAGGCGCTGGGGGTCGCGGCCGTTTACCAGCACGTTACCTGTTTCCCGGACCTTACCGTCGCCGAAAATATTTTCATGGGGCACGAAAAAACCGCCCGCTCTGGCCGCATCGATTGGAAGGCCATGAACAGCGAGGCCGACAATCTTTTGTTGCAGCTTGACGCAAAGTTCGACAGCCGCGCGGAAATGGGGCGGCTCTCTGTCGCCAAACAGCAGATTGTCGAAATTGCCAAGGCACTTTCCGCCAACGCAAAAATTATCATTATGGACGAGCCGACCGCCGCGCTTTCACGGCGGGAGTGCGAAGAGCTTTACCGGATCATTTTCGGGTTAAAAGAGAAGGGCGTTTCGGTTATTTTCATTTCGCACCGTTTTGAAGATGTATACCGGCTCTCCGACAGAATTACCGTGTTCCGAGACGGCAAGTATATCAACACATGGAAGAAAGAAGAGGTGAGCGAAAACGATCTTGTCGTGGCGATGGTGGGGCGGGAAATCGTCCAGTTTTTTCCCAAGCGGGATGTGGCCGCCGGTGAAGAAGTGTTCCGGGCGGAAGGCTTGGGAAGGGCGGGCTTTTTCCGCGATGTAAGTTTTTCGGTAAAATGCGGCGAAATAGTGGCCTTGACGGGGCTTGTCGGCGCGGGGCGCACAGAAGTTTGCGATGCGATCTACGGCGTTACGTCATACGATGCCGGCAGCATAAGCCTTGACGGAAAAAAACTGCCGCATCTTACGCCTGTCAAGGCAATTGATGCCGGCATAGGACTTTTGCCAGAAGACCGCCATAAGCAGGGGCTTTTATTGCGCTGGGAAATTTCCAAAAATATCAGCCTTCCGTTTTTGAAAAAATACACGAACTACAGCATGGTTGACACAAAAAAAGAAGATGCCCAGGCGGGAGAAGTTGCGGGAAAACTGAAGGTAAAAGCGACAAGCGTGCATGACAAGGTTTCGACACTTTCCGGCGGCAACCAGCAAAAGGTCGTTGTCGCAAAACTTTTGGGCGGCAACATGAAGCTGATAATTATGGACGAGCCGACAAAGGGGGTGGATGTCGGCGCGAAGGTGGCCATTTACGAAGTGATGAACGATCTTGTAAAATCGGGTTACGGCATCATAATGATATCATCTGAAATGCCGGAGGTTCTTGGCATGAGCGACCGGGTTGTCGTCATGCGGGAAGGCCGCGTAACGGCAACTTTCAACACAAAAGAGGCCGATCAAACAATGATACTGAAGGCCGCCATGCAGGATACCGGCGCGGCCTAGGGGGAAAGGGGTAGGGGATGGAACACAAGGGGGGTGAATATAAAATGTTGTCGCACAAAGTGCTGTCGCAAAAATTAAATGCGCTTTCTAATTTCCGCGAATTGGGGCTTTTGTTTTTTATCATTGTGTTAATCGTCGCCGTGCAACTGCGCAACCCGGCCTTTCTTACCCTGCACAATTTGGGGAATCTTTTAACAAACACGGCCATTCTGGGAATCCTCTCCGTCGGAATGATGATGGTGATCTTGACCGGCGGGATAGACCTTTCCATTGGGGCGACGCTCGCGTTTTCCGGCATGGTAACAGCTCTAACAGTAAGAGCCTTTCCCGAACTGCCGCCCGCTCTTTTGGTTCTGCAAAGTATTTCGATCGGAGCCGCCACGGGGCTTGTCGTAGGAACCCTCGTAGCGCGTTTTTCGATTTTGCCAATAATCGCAAGCCTTGGCATGATGAACGTTATGCGCGGCCTGACCTTCGTCGCATCCGGCGGCGGCTGGGTAAGCGCGCACCAAATGCCGGCAAGCTTTACGGGCATTGCCACGGGTTCCGTTCTTGGCGTGAACAATCTTGTGGCGACGGCTGTGGGCGTTTACATTGTCTTCTATTATTTCATCAATTTTACGCGCACCGGCAGGCGCATGTACGCCGTAGGCTCCAACCGCGAAGCGGCCGAGGTTATCGGCCTGCCTGTCAAGCGGATTATCACATTGGTTTACACGCTCATGGGGGCGCTCTCCGGGCTTGCCGGGGTTTTGTGGGTTTCGCGTTTTGCATCAGCGCAAGGCGACACGGGCACGGGTGTCGAGCTTCAAGTGATTGCCGCCTGTGTCTTGGGCGGCATTGCAGTCTCCGGCGGGCGCGGCAAGGTGTCGGGGCTTATCTTGGGCGTTATCCTGTTCGGCATTGTTGCGAATGTCCTTCCGCTAATTCATGTGTCGCCATTCTGGCAACAGGCGATACAGGGCGCGGTTATTTTAACCGCGATTGTTATCAATGTTTTGACAAAGCGAAACAGCGACAGGATCAGCCTTCGCAAAAGGGTGATATAGGGGGGATTATGGCAGACAGAGCGTTAAGCGTAGAAAAGCCTTGGAGCTTAAAACAGTTTTTATTTCAGTGGGAGTGGCTGTTGGCGCTGATTTTTATTCTTGTCATGGCGGCTAACAGTTTTATCTCGCCGTTTTTTCTTAACGCAAGCACCCTGCTTCACGCGCCGCGCAACTTTTTAGACAGGGGCTTTATCGTTTTCCCCATGATGATGGTAATCCTGCTGGGAAGGATCGATATTTCAGTCGGCTCCAATGTCGCCCTAACGTCGGTTATCATGGGGGTAACATTCAATGCCGGGCTTCCCATGCCGCTGGCCATTGTGTTGGCACTCTTTGTCGGGACAATCCTGGGCGGAATCACAGGCCTTTTGCAAATTAAATTTTTCGAGCTTCCCGCCATGATTGTTACTCTTTCTACGATGATTTTATACCGGGGCATAGCCTTTATGATTTTGGAAAACATGGCCGCAGGCGGCTTCCCCGATTGGTTTTTGTTTTTCTCTTGGGGCTATGTCGGGCGCATTCCCTTTATTCTTTTGGCCTTTGCCGCCGCCGCTGTCATTTTTGGCATTGTTATTCACAAAACAGCCTTCGGCAGAACCATTTACGCGATGGGAAACAATTTTCTTGCCTGCAAGTATTCCGGCATAAAAACCGACAGGGTTCTGTTAAAGGTGAGCCTTTTGACAGGGCTAATGTGCGCGGTATGCGCAATTTTTCTAACATCGCGCATGGGAAGCACAAGGCCTAACGTGGCGATAAATTACGAGCTTGACGTAATCGCGATGGTCGTGTTAGGGGGCGTGAGCACCGCCGGCGGCACGGGCAAGATCGCCGGCCCAATTCTGGCTATTTTTATCATCGGTTTTCTTAACTTCGGCCTTGGGCTTATGAACATATCGGCGCAGGTAAATCTTATCATCCTTGGCCTTATGCTCATCCTTTCGGTTCTGGTGATGAACCTGCGTTCTGGCAAACCTAAGGTTTAGATTTGCCTCAGATATGCGAAAATCCATAAAACAAAGCGTTTTATGGATGTAAAACGGGAAAAATCGCCCGTATGGGCGGTTTAACATATATTTGTTTCAGGGGGACGAAAATGAAGAAAGTAATTTTGCTTTCGCTTATCATGGCTGTAGCCTTTAGCTCGGCATTATTCGCCGGGGGGCGGCAGCAGGCAGGGCCAGAGCGGCACGCCTTTGTTTTCAAAAACACAGGCAATCCTTTCGGCGATCGTATGATGGACGGTTTCCGCCAGAGCATCGAAGCGCAGGGCTACGAAGCGATTCTTATGGCGCCGGCTCTACCCACGGCGGAAGCGCAAATCCAGATTATCGACCAGCTTATCGCGCAGCGCGTAACGTCGATCACGGTTGCCGCCAACGATTTTGACGCATTGCAGCCGGCTCTGATCAGGGCAAGGAACCAAGGGATAACAGTAGTTTCGACAGACTCTGCTGTTAATCCGGCAAGCCGCATTACCCATGTGAACCAAGCGGACACTTGGATGATAGGCCAAACTCTTGTGGAAGCTGTCTACGATTTGACCGGCGGCTCCGGCGACTTTGCGATTCTTTCTGCCACAAGCACCGCGTCGAACCAGAACGCTTGGATTGCGGTAATGCAGGAAGTTTTGCAGCAGTCCCGGTTCCAAAACCTTAATCTTGTAAGCATTGTTTTTGGCGACGATCTTCCAGACCGCTCGACCATCGAAGCGCAAGGTCTTCTTACAAGCTTTCCTAATCTTCGGGTAATCGTTGCACCTACCACTGTAGGCATAGCGGCCGCATCGAGGGTTGTAACGGATCAGGGGTTGATCGGGCAGGTGATTGTTACCGGCCTTGGCCTTCCTTCCCAAATGGCCGCTTACATTGATAACGGCGCGGCTCCCTATATGTACTTGTGGAATCCGATCGAGATGGGGTACCTTGCCGGCTACACGGCGGTCGCTCTTTCCAGAGGCAACATTACGGGAAATGCGGGCGAAACTTTTACGGCGGGCAGGCTTGGCCAGTTCTCTGTTACCCAGGCTCCTGACGGCGGCACGGAAATTTTGATGGGCGCGCCTTACAGGTTTGATGTTACAAATATCAACGAATGGATGGATGTGTTTTAATTGATTCACCTAACGGGCTTGTCCGGCATTGTTTGTACTTTGTACAAACAACGCTCCCGGACAAGCCCAACACAGGGAGGGTAACATGAGACGAAACGCTTTTGCCATGCGCCTGCGGCCGGGTTGCCAGGGCGAGTACAAAAAAAGACACGATGAAATTTGGCCAGAGCTAAAGGCGGAGTTGCGCAAGGCCGGGGTTTCGGATTATTCGATTTATCTTGATCCAAAAACCCACACGCTTTTTGCTTTTCAATATCTTGCCGATGACGCTACGGACGGCGAGCTTGCTCAAAAAGAAATTGTAAAAAAATGGTGGGGCATGATGAAAGACCTTATGGAGACAAACCCGGACGACTCTCCTGTAAGCGATCCGCTAATAGAAATGTTCCACATGGACTGAAGGGGGAAAACATGGAATCCCGTAACGATACGGAGACTGCGGCCTTTGCCGTCGAAAAAGTTTATTCACTGGCAAAGGCCGCTTACGCCGCCTTTGGTATCGATACCGACAATGCGATAAAAGCCGCGTCGAATATTCCTATATCGATCCACTGCTGGCAGGGGGACGATGTTACCGGCTTTGAAGGAGCCGCCGGGCTTTCCGGCGGGATACTTGCCACGGGGAACTACCCCGGCAGAGCGCGTAACGGGGACGAGCTTCGCGCCGATGCCGAGTTCGCCTTTTCGCTTATTCCGGGGGAAAAACGCTTTAGCCTGCACGCATTGTATGCGGAAACGGATGGCAAAAAAGTCCAGCGGGACGAGCTTGCCCCAGAGCACTTCAAAAAATGGATGGACTGGTCGGCGGCGAAAAAAATCAATCTGGATTTTAATCCCAGTTTTTTTTCCCACCCGCTGTCCCACGCCGGCACGCTCTGTTGTGCCGACAAAAACACGCGGGATTTCTGGATTCGCCACGGCAAGGCTTCGCGTAACATCGCCTCCGCCTTTGGCGCAAACCAAGGCAGCCATGCCGTAAACAACATCTGGATTCCCGACGGCTCCAAAGACATTCCCGCCGACCGTCTTTCCCCCCGGCAGCGTCTGCTCGACGCGTTAGACGAAATTTTTTCGGCCAAGGCAAGCGCCGGGGTGCTTACTGACACGCTGGAGTCCAAGCTCTTTGGCATTGGCAGTGAATCTTATGTTGCCGGCTCCCACGAGTTTTACCTGGGTTACGCCGCCTCTAAGGGGATCGGGCTTTGCATGGACACAGGGCATTTCCACCCTACCGAAACAATCGCTGACAAAATTTCTGCGACTCTTCTCTTTGTTCCAAGCCTGCTGATTCACTTTAGCAGGGGAATCCGCTGGGATTCCGATCATGTTACAATTTTTTCGGACGATTTACGCGATGTTTGCCGCGAAATTGTCCGGCAAAACTGCCCCCAGAGGATAAACATTGCCCTTGATTATTTTGACGCTTCGATCAACCGCATTGCCGCATGGGTTATCGGAACGCGCAGTTTGCGAAAAGGTTTTCTGGAGGCGTTTTTGGAACCGGCCGCCCTGTTACGCGATGCGGAAAACTCAGGCAGAAACCACGAGCGGCTGGCTCTCATGGAGGAGTTCAAAACACTGCCCTTCGGCGCAGTCTGGGACAAACTCTGCCTTGATGCAGGCACCCCCGTCGGCAGCGGCTGGCTTGGCAGTGTCGGCGAGTACGAAAAAACAGCGCTTGCCGGGCGGAAATAGCGCATAACTGACCGCCCGCCCGGCGGCCAGTTATGCGAATACTAAAGCGTAACAACTTCCTTCGCTTGCTTCAACTTGGAAAGAATATGCGCGCTCGCCTCTTTAACCTCGTTGGCCTGGGATTTTACATCTTGGGAAAGCGTTTGCAGTTTTTGCATTTCCTTGTGAATCGAACCGCTTTGCTTGTGAATCGTTTGGGAACCTTCCTGCACCTGGGAAGTCATATTGTCAACCGACCTTAGAGCGTTCAAAATCCGCTCGCCCCCTGCCGCCTGCTCTTCCACATCTCTGTTTACAGACAAAAAAGCTTCGCCGATAGTTTTGATAGCGGAAAAGATAATACCCATGGCAGCCACTGTTTTGCCGGAAGCGTCAGTTATAAGCGCGATCCTCTGCTCCATTTTTTTAACCTCTTCGGAAATACTGTTGGATTCCTTGCTTGAAAGCTCCGCCAGTATGCGAATTTCTCCGGCAACCACGGCAAAGCCCCTGCCCGTTTCCCCGGCGTGTGCCGCTTCAATTGCGGCGTTCATGGCAAGCAAGTTGGTCTTGGCCGCAATGTCGGAAATAGTTTTGTTAGCTTCTTGAAGCATTTGGGACTGTTCCTGTATTCGCTTTATTTCTTCCGCCAGCTTGAGCATCATTGTATGCCCGTTAGTTGAAGAACTTGCAAGAACTTCCATTGTGTCTTTCGAGTTGTGCATGGATGCGCGTATAGAGTTAATGTTGGCAACCATTTGCTCGATCGCGCCGGACGATTCGCTTATGCCGGCAGCCTGCGCGTTCACCGCATTGTTAAGGGAATCAATCGAAGTTGAAATCGCATTGATCGATCCTGCTGTTTGGGCTACGGAAGACAACTGCATACTGGTTTCGTCTAACATATTTTCCATGTTGCCGTCTATCAGCCCCAAGTTATCAGTAGAATCCGATATGATCTTTTTAAGCTGGTTTCCGCTATCGACCATTTTTGACAGATGCTTGCTCAGCTCGTCTATGGCTTTTTCCAACTGATCCCGTATAAACAAAAGCGCTTTCTGTATTTCCCCAAGCTCATCGTTTCTGACATTTTTTATGTCAACGCCAAATTCCATGTTAGCCAAAGTGTTAGCCACATTTTTTATTTCCGTAATGGGCTTTATAATGGAATTTGCAATCAAAAAGGCAAGAACCCCCGCAAAAAGAATGCTCAAAGCGAGAGTAATACCCAAGGTAGTAACGGCGCGTCTGTGCAAGGAAGCGACAAAAGCATAGTGAAAATCCGCGCCCCACACGCCGATAAGGTTTCCGTTTACGATAAGCGGCAAAAAGGCCGATACGAAAGTGCCGTAAGCGTCGGTATATGGCTCACTTGTTATTTGAAAAGTCATTGTGTTGAAGGCCGCAGTAAGCTCCGGGGGCTGGTCATCATAACCCAAATAGTTGTCCGCCCCTCTTTGATATTCCGAAGACAGGGGCATCCAGTATCTTCCGTCCGTTCTTACTACGAAATAAATGAACTCCATGTCAAAGGCCGCTTTTATTTCGTTCATTATTCTAATGGCCTCCCAGTAATGATCGTAGTCGGCCTCTTTTGCTTGCAGCAACCTCTCCCCTCCTTCCCGGGCCAAGGGAACAAGCTGGTTGGTCAGTTCAAGCGCCTTGGAAAGGCTCGTTTGGTAAGTGTATGAAATATACCTGCTGTACTCCAAGTACATGACAACCCCTACGCCAAGGGAAATCACAACCCCCATTCCTACAAAAAACGCAAAGAACTTCCATTTTAGGCTGAGAAAATTCATATTTTTCATGCCGGGCACAACCTCTTTTTTTTGTTTTGCAAGGCTTTTTCAACTTTTTGAATACGGAATACCATTTTACACCTCTTTTTCCCTAAAAATTGTAAATACGGGCAGTTTGCGCCGCAGGGCGGCAAAACCGTCTGTAAAAATATGCCATTTTTCAAAAAAAAAGTCAAGACGGCGGCCTTGCCTTTACACGACAAACGCATGAACGACATGAGCCTCGGAAGTATCTCACACAAAGGCACGAAGGCACAAAGGTTAAGAGGGTAGGCGAGATTATGATAGCTCTGCGTCTTCATTCTTGCCTTAACAGAGTACAAAAAGGAGGTAA
>JGI24700J35501_10930276_pt1 | contig 12680 bp, 9 predicted proteins | sample TergutTh196P1_FD_35501 | JGI IMG/M metagenome (IMG submission 35501) | reverse complement strand
CCGCTGAACCAACCGAACCCGTAACAACTGAACCAGCAACCGCTGAACCAACCGAACCCGTAACAACTGAACCAGCAACCGCTGAACCAACCGAACCTGTAACAACTGAACCAGCAACCGCTGAACCAACTGAACCGACAACATTAAGCCCTCCAACCCTTGACGTGATCGTGGAGCCCCTTCAAGAAACCCCTGGTTTTTTCGCTGCCATCGGTGAGCTTATTGGGATCAATTCGTCATCTACAGATGATACAGAGATTGAAATTGGAGATACAGTGCTTTATCAAATCACGGTCAGCAACCCAAATCATCTACCGATTGAAAATTATGTCGTCACATATGAAATAGACTTAGACGCCGTCGCATTTGTTGCAGACAGTTTGAATCTCAACGATGAGCCAGTTGATGCAGCTAACTATTCGTTCAATTCGTCAACGGGCTTATTACGTGTTACGCTCCCAGAACTTCCAGCAAATGCTTCTTATGTCATCAATTTTGAAGCCACTGCACTAAGCGAAGATCCCTTTATCACGCCTATATCTGCAAATTTAACACCAACCTTTGAAGCTAGTCTAGAACCCGTACAAGAAGAACAAGGGTTTTTAGCTACGGTCGGTGAGTTTCTCGGAATCAATCTCTCATCCTCGTCGATTAGTGAAACTAACGTTCAAATTGGAGACACACTTCGTTATCAAATTACGATCGGAAACCCAAATGATGATGCACTCGGAGAACATTTGGTTACAAATGAACTCAATTTATCATTAGTAGCGTTTGTACCGGGCAGCGTAAATGTGAACAGCGGAGCAGATACTTCTTCTACCTACACATTTAACCCAGAAACGGGTATGCTACACATCTACTTTTCAGAATTACCAGCAAATGCTTCTTATGTCATTAACTTTGAAGTGATCGTAAGAGACAATGGAAACATTGATGAAATTTCCCAAATTTCACGTTTGTATGGTTCAATTGATGAAAGTGGAAATCGTCCATTCATTGGTTCATTTAATACGACTGTTTTCGTTGATACAGCAATAACAACTGAACCAACTCATAACACTGAAATCGACAATGCGACTGAACCAACTCATAACACTGAAATCGACAATGCGACTGAGCCAACTCATAACACTGAAATCGACAATGCGACTGAGCCAACTCATAACACTGAAATCGACAATGCAACTGAGCCAACTCATAACACTGAAATCGACAATGCGACTGAGCCAACTCATAGCGCTGAAATCGACAATGCGACTGAGCCAACTCATAACGCTGAAATCGACAATGCGACTGAGCCAACTCATAGCGCTGAAATCGACAATGCGACTGAGCCGACTCATAGCGCTGAAATCGACAATGCGACTGAGCCAACTCATAACACTGAAATCGACAATGCGACTGGGCCAACTCATAACGCTGAAATCGACAATGCGACTGGGCCAACTCATCATGCTGAAATCGACAATGGCTTTGAAATCAATAACAATGCCGTCATCAACAATGACGCTAACAGCAACCATCCTGACCATCCTTTCATGAACGATGCTGGACCTAACACAAGATTTGGTAATGGGCTATTACCACAAACCGGTGCTAGTGCCATTACAGCAGGTATTGCTTTAGCCGGTGCTGGCGCGTCATTTGTTGGCGCAGGATCAGTCCTACTTGCCAAAAAAGAAAACAAATAACCTTTACGGTATTTCTATCAACACATGTTGATCAAACGATCATGATTCGGAGAGTAGTCATTGCGAAAGCAAGTACTACTCTCTTTCTTTAGGGCATATCGATAGTAAGCAAGAAAAAAAGCTAACAATATGTCGTTAGCTCATATAATGGTCTAATTCACGGCGTGTTGGTAATCCTTCATTGTCACTTGGGTGTTGAACTTGAATAGATCCGATGGCATTCCCACGCAAAACTGCTTCATTTAAAGACAAACCTTCAATTAAGCCGCTAATCACCCCAGTTGCAAATCCATCTCCTGCACCAACTGTATCAACAACTGTTTTAACTTTAAATCCAGGGATCATCATGGATTGAGCACCATCACGGGCATAAGCCCCTTCAGGTCCTACTTTCACAACCACTTGTTTTGCACCTAAGTTTTGATAAAAATCAGCAATCTCAACTGGATCACTGCTTCCCATTAAAGCCAAGCCTTCTTCAATACCTGGTAAGACAATGTCTGCAAGTTTTGCCAAGTCATTTAACGTTTCAGTCATGACTTCATGACCCTCCCACAAGGTGGGACGAAGATTGGGATCAAAGCTAACAGTAATCCCAGCTTTTTTTGCTCGCGCCATTAAACGTTGCGTGGCTGCTCGACACGCTAAAGAAAGTGCAGGTAAAATACCTGTCAGATGCACCAGATCAAAATCCGTCAAGTCGATCTGATCCATTTGTTCAGGGGTCATTTTAGAAGCTGCTGACCCTTTGCGATAATAAGCAGTGGGGGGATCACCAGCCAATACTTTACCTTTTAACATTAAACCTGTCTTAAATAGATCATCAAATGTGATAAAATCCGTCCGAATGCCTTCATTTTCTAAGGTTGTTTTCGCATAGATACCAAATGGATCTCTTCCTAAGCGCGTGACATATGTTGCTTCATGTCCAAGGCGTGTCAGTCCAATACAGACATTCACCTCAGCACCTGCAAGCTTTCTTGTAAAACTGTCTACTTCTTCTAATGGTCCCACCGTATTGGCCATTAACAATGCCATCGGTTCTCCGATTAATAATACTTTTGCCATAACGATAACACCTTCTTAACTCTACTTTTATACATGGCGTGCAGCTTTTACATTGGCAACAAATTGCTTTGCAAGTTCAGTGACACCGTTATAATCGCCCACTTTAGCAGGTCCTGTTAAATCACTTCCTGCGCCAACTGCGATACAACCAGCTTGAATCCACTGATGGGCATTATCAATGTTAACACCACCTGTTGGCATGATGTTAATTTGTGGCAATGGTCCTTTAACCGCTTTAACAAAGTCTGGTCCAAATGCGCTTCCTGGGAATAATTTAATAATGTCACAACCTGCTTCCATCGCATGAATCATTTCTGTAATGGTCATACATCCCGGCATATAAGGGATTTGATATCTGTTACATAGTTTTGCGGTCTTTGGATCAAATCCTGGCGAGATAATATAATTGGCACCTGCTAAAATGGCAATCCGTGCTGTCTCGCTATCAAGCACTGTCCCCGCTCCAATTAACATGGCATCACCAAACTGCTCAGCCAAAGCCCGAATTACACGATCAGCACCAGGTACAGTAAAAGTTAATTCAATCCCTTTCACACCACCTGCTAAACAAGCTTCTGAGATCTTAATGGCTTGTGCTTCATTTTCAGCACGAATGACTGCCACAACACCTGTATCCGTTAATTGCTTTAAAATTTCAAATTTTTTCATTTCATTTACACTTCCTTATATGATATGTTTTAAAAAGTCATGAGATCCTTCTAGTTGCTTAATTCGTATTCTGTGAATAAAACATCAAGCTTATGCTTAGGGTCAATGTGCTGTTCCATAAAACTTTGACGACACTTTAACTTGAATGTCATGCGTACGCTTGTTAATTTTTCAATTGTGAAACCAACACATCAATTTCAGATCTCAAAGTTGCAATGCGATGGGTCGTTTCCACAAGTTCTCGTTCTACATCCTCAATAATAATCGGCTCACGCGTATCCTTTTTCTCCACATAAGTTGATACTGACAAATTATAATCATTGGCGATAATTTCATCCTTTTCAACAATGCGTACCAGGTGTTCTACACTTTCTCTTTGCTGAAAAGCTTGCATAATATGAGCAATGTTTTCGTCCGATAAGAAATTGTTATTTGTTCCAGATTGAAACTCGGCACTGGCATCAATAAATAAGGTGGTCGCATCTTTTTTATTCTTTGCTAAAATTAAAATCGTCGTGGCAATGGTGGTACCAAAAAACAACTTATCTGGCAAGCTAATCAGACATTCGACAAAATTTTGATCCACTAAATATTGACGAATTGTTTTTTCCGCACCACTGCGATAGAAAATGCCTGGAAAGCAAACAATGGCTGCACGTCCATTACTTTTTAAATAGCTAAGGGCATGCATAATAAAAGCATAGTCAGCTTTGGAGCGGGGGGCTAATTTGCCAGCTGGCGCAAATCTTTTGTCGTTAATAAGTGTTGGATCTTCATCACCTATCCATTTGATTGAATAAGGTGGATTTGAAACAATGGCTTCAAACGGTTTCTCGTCTTCATGCATCGGTGATAGCAATGTATCTCCACGCCTAATATTGAATTTCGCATAAGACACATTATGCAGGAACATATTCATACGGGCTAAATTGAAGTTGGTCATGTTGATTTCTTGACCAAAGTACCCTTCTTTGACGGCATCTACACCGTATTGTTTTTGAATTTCAAGCAATAGCGAGCCACTCCCACAAGTCGGATCATACACTTTATTAATTTGTGTCTTTCCTGACATGACCAACTGTGCTAGTAATTTTGAAACTGTTTGGGGTGTGAAAAATTCACCACCACTCTTCCCTGCATTACTAGCGTACTTAGAAATCAAATATTCGTAAGCATAACCAAAAGCATCAAATTCATTTGTTTGAAAATCAGCAAAATTAATGGCATTGATGCCTTGTAGAATTTTAAGCAAACGTCTACTTTTCTCTGTAGCTGTCTCACCTAGTCGGTTCGATGTTGGATCCATATCCGCAAATAGTCCTCTAATCGCTTCTTCCGAATCTGTACCAATTGCACTCATTTCAATGGACGTAAAAATATCCTTTAATGTAACATTCAATTCATCATTAGCGTTTGCCAAAACATTTTCAAAAAGCTGACTCGGCAGAATAAAAAAGCCTTTTTCTACTACTGCACCAGGTTTAAAATCAACACTAGCTTCATCGTCACTAAGGACTGCATAATTAAAATCCAAATCTCCAGCTTCATGCTCTCCTACATTAAAATAATCACGCATATTTTCGGAAATAAAGCGATAAAACAATGTCCCAAGGATAAATTGCTTAAAATCCCAACCATCAACAGCACCACGAACATCATCCGCAATCGCCCAAATTCTCCGGCCTAACTCCTGCTGATTCGCACTATTTTTTTGTTCTGTCACCACGCTCATCGACACTCCTTAAATCCCATAAAATTCATAAGCTAACGCCTGAATCTTTTCTAAAACTGTTTGTTTTTTCGCTTCTCGTGCACCACCGCGCCTTGAAAGTGGTGGTAAAACGCCATCTAATTCAATGCCATTCGCTGATGCATGACCATTTTTAATTGCATCTTCGATAAAACTTTGCGCTTGGGCTTTTAAATTTTCTTCTTCGATCAATGCTAACACACGTTGCATTTTAATTTCTGTTGCATAATCATAAAAAGCAGCAATAACATCCACAGCTTCAGTAAATGCTTCAATGTTAGTTTGTGCAATAAATTGTAAAACTAACGCTTCTTTTGCCCGCTCCCCTAAACTGGCACGAATAATCCGCTTAATATCAATGGCAATTTCATCTTTTGTTTTATTTTCCTTTGTCTTCTGAAAAATCAGCGCTAAAATATAATCTAAATCAATCGACAATGACTCCAATAGGTCGACTTGAAATTCTAAGTCCATAAAATCGGTGTTCCCATAACGTAGTGCTTCTTTTTCACGGTTCACTTGTTCCCTAATATCATGATAGACACTTGTCATGTCTTGAATCATCCCTTCGTTAATTAACGGAGATTCTGTTTTAAGTATTTGGAATTCTTCAAAATTTTTAAGGGAAGTCTCAATTTTTAAAAATTGACCAAATAGTTTAACAAATGCAATTTTCTCTTTTTCTGAATGAATATTCATGGGATCAGGAAACTGTTCACCTAACGCTTGGCAAATCTCTTTATAGCCCGTTACTTGCTCTTTCGTCAAAGGGTCTGTAAAGCCATTTAAATAATCATCATAACTTTGCTCTAAGACGATTTCAGCGTTGGCTTCATCGGCAAAAGTGCGAATTGCGATTTCAGTTGCAGCTTGCAAGTCACGATAGCATACAATATTCCCGAAAGTCTTTAACTGATTCAAAATTCTGTTCGTTCGGGAAAATGCTTGAATTAATCCGTGATAGCGTAAATTTTTATCAACAAATAACGTGTTTAGCGTCGGTGCATCAAAGCCCGTTAAAAACATCCCAACGACAATAAGTAAATCCACTTCTTTTTCAACCACGCGTTGCGATAAATCACGATAATAATTTTGAAATCCGACGCCTTCTAAACTAAAATTTTGTCCGAAAGTCTTATTATAGTCATTAATTGCTCCAGCTAAAAATGCTTTATCTGCTTGCTCTAATGCGCTTGGATTAAAATCTTCATCCCGCAATTCTCCATTAGCTGATACTTGGTCATTTTCAGAAAAACTATAAATAAGTGCTACTTTTAAACGTTCTTCTTCTGCTAATTTTTCTTGTTGTACCTTAAAACTTTCGTAGTATAGTTTCGCAGCTTTAATACTATCAACAGCGAACATGGCATTAAATCCTGTATATCTTGTCTTTTTGTGCGTGTATGTTTCAAGGCGATGTGTTTTAATGTGATAAACTTTTAGAATATCTGCTGTTATTTTATCAATCCGTTCTTGATGTAGGAGCAACTCACTCATTCTTGGTGCTAATTTTCTTGGATCATCTTCTTTTCCACTTTCTATTTCTGTTACTTTAAAAGTAGGCACTGTCGTTTTGTAATCAACACGAAATTTAAGTACTTTTTTATCCTGAATCGCATGTCTGATAATATATTTATGCAAGCAATCACCAAAAACGCTACTAGTCGTTAAACTGTTATATGCATTTTCCTCAACAATTGGTGTTCCTGTAAAACCAAACTGGAAATAATTCTTGAAGTTTCCAGTAATTCGCTTTTGTGCATCCCCAAACTGTGATCGATGACATTCGTCAAAAATCAGGACGCAATTTTTCTGATATACCTCATGAGTCGGATTTTGACGAATAAATTGGTTTAATTTCTGAATGGTCGTTACAATAATTCTTCTATCATCTTTTTCTAAATTACGTTGCAACGCTAATGTATCCGAACTACCGCTCACACTATCTCGTTGATAAGCTTTATACTCTCTTAACGTTTGATAATCTAAATCTTTACGGTCAACAATAAACAAAACTTTATCAATGAAGGATAACTTCCCGACAAGCTGTGCTACTTTAAAACTGGTCAACGTTTTACCACTTCCAGTTGTATGCCAGATATACCCACCAGCTTTTCGGCTACCTATTTTTTTATTTAGATAAACACAATTAATTTTTTCTAAAATAGCTTCCGTTGCTGCAATTTGATAAGGACGCATGACCATTAATTCCTGTTTACTATTAAAAACACAATATCTCGTGATTAATTTTAAAAAGGCACGGTTATCAAAAAAAGTGTCGGCAAAATCTTCTAAGTCATTAATGGCATCATTTGCACGATCTGCCCACTCAGCAGTAAACACAAAGTTATTTTTAGTTCGAGCAGTCGTATTTGCAAAGTAGCGTGTTTGCGTTCCATTAGAAATAACAAAAATTTGCACATACTTAAACAGTGAATCTTCATGATTAAAACTTTGCTCACCATAACGCTGAATTTGATTAAATGCCTCCTCAAGGGAAGCGCCGCGCTTTTTGAGTTCTACATGCACAAGGGGCAGGCCATTAACTAAAATCGTGACATCATAACGATTGGGCCCTTGCTTGATTTGATTGGTCATTTGCAGTTTATTCTTAAAGACGTCTTGCTTATCAATTATTTTAATGTTTCTTAGGATGCCGCCATCAAAAATGAAATCACAAATCGGATCTTGTTGAATTTTTCTAGTCGCCTCTATTTTTGTGTCATTTGGTTCATTTAAGTAAGTTTTCAAAAACCGTTCCCATTCATCATCTGTAAAAACAACATCATTTAACCGCTCAATTTGCAACTTTAAATTAGCATTAAAATCGCCACGAAACAGCTCATATCCACGATTTTTTAAATCCTGAATAAATTGCGCCTCTAGCTGTGCTTCCGTTTGATAGTTGTCACGAACTCGCATTTTTTTCTCATATCGAGCAAGAATAATGCCATCGTTCATTTCAGCAATGGTTTGGTCTTCCATATAGGCCATGTTAATCACTCACTTTCATTTGAAATGTTGTTTTAAAATCTTTAAACAAGTTTTCGAATAAATCTTGTTCATAAGATTGAAGCGCTCGTGGCTCAAGTGCTGAATGTAGATTATGAGTATATAAATTAATGCGTCGCTCATGACTCTTTCTCAACTCGTCGGTGATATTTGGATACATCATTGCAATGCAATCTTGCCATCTTTCATAACCAAGATAAGTTGCTGTTTTCTCTAACAAATTCCGAAGTAAAGCAAAGTGATATCGCTCTATTTTTTCGTTATCTATAGCATTTTGAATGGTTTGTGCGACTGTTAAATGATACCCAAATGGTGAATCACTTTGGAGTACCAATTCATATTGATTGATATTTGAGCGTTTTAATAAATAACAGTGTTGCTTTTTACGAAATTCATTATATAAAACATTATAAAACAATGGATGATGAGTTGAAATAATAAACCGCAAAGCAGTTTTAGTGCTACTACTATACTCAGACCGATTTAATAAATCAATCAAATCAACAGCAACATCAATGACGTGATTATCATCAAGGGAAGAAATGGGGTCATCAATGAAAATATATTGCATCTGATTAAACAAGTCTGTACTTCGATCAGTGATTTCTGCGATATTTCGTTCTTCAATAATCGTCTCAATCAATGTATAAAAAATCGACCAAATAAAGATGCTTTCTTCACCTTTGGAAATCTTGATATTTGAGGTAACCTCATCACCAGTTACCAGATTAAAGCGAACTTCTCCAGCATTCAAATCAAAAACAGGTTCAATTTTTGCCAATGTATCTTCTTGCGTGTTACTGATATATTTTCTAAAACGACTGGCTATTTCCAATTCTTTCCCTTGATTTTGAACCAAATCAATGAATACACTGTCCGTATTAATAATCAATTTTCGTTCTTCATTTTCCCAAGTAAATAAATCTTCGGTAAACGCATTGAAGTATAGTATTTTCAAAGGACGTTGCTCGCCTACTTCCATATCCGCTTGCAAGGCTCGTGCTTCCATATTGACAAGCTCTTTAAACTTAACAGATAAACGTGTTTTTCCTGTTGCATTAAAAGCGTACATTAGCGTAATCTTATTGTCCTTACCCTGTAACTCTTTTGCAATGTCATCTAATGTTTTCATTGATCTTTCAGACATATCATCACCACCTTTTGTAGAATATATGATATCTATGATTATACCATTAATCTTGGCTAAATCCAAGTAATAATTCTCGATAATACTCATATTGCTTTTGACGAAGTTTGATCTCTTTTGGTAAACCTTCGCTAACGGAGTGAATGAGGGTGTCAAACTTGTCAAGAATGGTGACGATTCGGGCTTGCTCGGAGAGTGGTGGGATGGGGATTTTAAGTGTAGCTAAATTTTTGGGATACAATTCAATTACTTTTGTTCCAAGACATTTTTTCATTTTTGCTTTTTGAAACTCATTTGTTTTCATGTAGTATGCTAGAAATTTAGAATTTAACACATCACTGAAATATACACAAGAATGACCTCCTATAGCAACTTCAAAATCCCCCGACCAAACTAGACTTTTACCAACATCTTCAATATTCTCGCTTGTAGTCGCAATAATCAAATCATTCATTTTAGCTTTTTTCAACTTCTTCGCTAATTCATCAGAAACAAAAGTAAATGTTTCAGTTGCTTCTAATCCATACTTCGTGTAAATCTGACCATAATGAATCGCTGGAAATCCTTCTGCTACAAAATCTTTCTTCTGCATCCCATTCCCGCGGATAAACTCTCCTACCTCCCCTAATGTCTTCTTCTCAAATCCTACTTTAACAAGCTCATCTTCTGAAAATAGCTTATCACGATAATAATTGTATTGCTGTTTACGTAGGGTCAATTCTGCGGTCAATTCTGTAACATATTTTGTCATTTTGTCAAGGAATTCAACGATTTTTTCTTGAATTTCTAGTGGGGGAATTGGAAAATCTGCTTTCTTTAAAACACTCATTTGAACACTCGGCATACTTGATTGATTGAGATTGTTTTTTGCAATTTCATCAAATACATAAAAATAATAGTAGACAAATTTATTATTTAACAATTCAATAAACTCATCTTTAATAGTAAAATTTGTGAATTGTTGATTACATAAATAGTCAACGGTAATCAATGCATGTTCTCCAATTGTTGCAGTGGTTGCCATAATTAATGAATTAGCAGAGAATAACTTTCCTTTAACACCCGAATGATGTACTTTTTGAATTGCACTACTAAGCACACTACCATTAGTACGTAAGTCTTCCATCCGAAACCAAGGAACATCTCCATCTTTCCAGTAATCCTTATTTGCCTTGCTAGGTGTATATCCATTTCGCAAAATGAAAACTTCCTCCAACTTTTTCCACTCAACAGGTGAATTTTTAATCAACTCTAATAAATTATCACTCACTGTTTCCATCCTCAATTCCACCAATAATCGATGGACTTTCTTCAGGCAATTTCTTCGTCTCATCAAGAGCTGTTAAATAAAATTGCATTTTACCTACATATTCTCGTTTGAACTCCCCAATTTTCAAATCAATGACAATAAAGCACCTTAGCCGTCGATGATGTAAAATTCACGTTGCAGTTTATCTTTACATTTTTGCATAATAATGATATTTTTGCTCCAGCTAATTTCTGAAACCATTGGTTTCAGTTTTTCATCTGCTGAATATTCAACATAAAATTGACGCATGAACCACAAATTTCTAGCTGTAAATCCTTTAACACCAGGAAATTCTTTTTGAAGTTCTTTTGCTAAAATTTCAACAACGGATTTTCCCCAACCTTGCTCAGTTTGTTGCGCTTCAATTTCTTTGCCAATTTCCCAATAAAGCTGTATGAGTTCTGTATTTACTTTTTTTAATGCCTCATATTGGCGTTGATAGATGAGCTCTTTTATCTCCTTTACAAGGGAGTGGTACTGCACTGATTTATTCTCCATCATGAACCTGACTCCTTCATCAATTTTCTAATACATCTCAGAAATTCCCTTTAAACGAGCAAAGATTTAAGCATTCTAACACTTGCCATTTCATCACATTGTATCAAATATGATGATAAATTGCTAGTCTTAATACGCTTACCGAAATGAAATTTGATGGTTTTTACATCATTTAACAACACATATCACAGCAATTATCAAACTTAATAAACTTACTGCCACATTGCTAAATACCATCACAAACCCCGCTGCTTCTGCTTCCATCTTAGTCAAGTTCTGTCAATACCAAAGAACTGGAATTCGGAATAAGAAAATCCGACAAAAATTTAACAGTACGGTTAATTTCCTATAACCCAACCCTAGCAGTAAAGCCATCACCGCTGTATAAACACCTAAAGCCAAAATGCTCCAAACATCTAACAGATGGATGCGATGATGACTATATTCACTATTATAATCATGACAGAATTAAAGTAAAATTAAATGGACTGAGTCCTGCTATGTACAGAACACAATCCATCAATTAATATACTTTCTCCCAACTTTTGGGGTCAGTACAGATCACAGTGGCTCTTGATTAAAAAACGATTGCGTAAGCCTGATCAGTGTTTTATCTGGCTAACCAGCCTCCATCAACAGCAAGGGTATAGCCATTAATGTAGTCTGATGCTTGAGAAGCGAGGAAAACTGCTGCACCTGCTAAATCTTCAGGATCTCCCCAACGGTTTGCTGGAATTCGACCTAAAATTTCAGTATTACGAGATGCATCTGCACGCAGTTGTGCGGTGTTATCTGTTGCCATATAACCTGGTGCAATGGCGTTAATGTTAATGCCATGCTTCGCCCATTCATTTGCCATTGACATCGTAATCCCTTTGACCCCTGATTTAGACGCTGTATAAGAAGGAACACGAATGCCACCTTGGAAAGAAAGCATGGATGCAATATTAATAATTTTCCCGCCTGTTTCCTGCTTTAAAAATTGGTTGGCAACAGCTTGAGAAAAGAAAAAGACTGTCTTCACATTCACATTCATGACATCATCCCAATCTTGTTCTGAGAAGTTAACCGCATCTTCTCGGCGAATAATGCCGGCATTGTTGATTAAAATATCCACATGACCAAAAGTTTCAACAGCCTGATCAATGATGCCTTGAATAGGCGCCGTTGACATTAAATTCGCTTGCAGGTACAACCCTTTACGCCCACGTTTTTCAATGGCTGTGACAATGCCACTATCCGATTCAGAACTGCCTACAACGACGACATGTGCACCTGCTTCAGCAAGTCCAAGCGTCATGCCACGTCCAAGGCCTGTGGCACCTCCTGTGACAATGGCCACTTTCTCATCTAATTTGAAACGATCTAAAACCATCCTCATCTCTCCTCTTATTTCAAGTCGTTCATCGCCACATGATCCATGTCATCAAATGTCATATTTTCGCCACACATGCCCCAAATAAAGGTATAGTTACTTGTCCCAACGCCTGAATGAATGGACCAACTCGGTGAAATAACGGCTTGTTCATTGGA
>JGI24700J35501_10930277_pt1 | contig 12681 bp, 10 predicted proteins | sample TergutTh196P1_FD_35501 | JGI IMG/M metagenome (IMG submission 35501) | reverse complement strand
TGTAGACAAATTTTAATTGTAGACAAATTTTAATTGTAGACAAATTTTAATTGTAGACAAACGGGCGGATAATATCCGCCCCTACAAATTGCCCGCCGTAGGGGCGGATATTATCCGCCCGCATTTTCTTAACCCAACATTTTTATTAACTTTGGCTGTTACAATATATGTGCCTGTTACAATATATTTACCTGTTGCAATATACAAAAAATTTTTTGTCATTTTAACCCCCTATTTTGTCCTAAAAACACTTGACAACTTATCAAACCTGTTATATTCTAGGGTTACAATATTTTAACGCATAATTTGCTAATTTGCGAATTTTTCCCAAATTTGTCAAAAATGCGTATTGACGATAATCTATACGTCGGAGGAAAAAACTATGAAAAAATTTTTAACATTAGCAACTTTAATGATAGTTGCTACAAGTCTTTTTGCAGCCTGTGCTGGCGGCAATTCAAATCAAGTTACTGGTTTAAGTGGCGGCGATGGCGTAACAATCGGCGTTTCCATGCCAACGCAAGATTTGCAACGGTGGAATCAAGATGGACAAAACCTGCAACGCTTGCTAATTGAACGTGGTTTTGAAGTAAACTTACAATTTGGCGGAAACGACGTGCCCACTCAAGTTGCACAGCTTGAAAATATGATAGCTTCAGGTGCAGATGTGCTTGTTGTTGCCGCTATCGACGGCGATTCCCTTACAGAAGTATTGGGACAAGCCGAATCCGCTGGTATTCCTGTAATTGCTTACGACCGTCTTATTATGAATACTTCAGCTGTAACTTATTACGCAACTTTTGATAACTTTTTGGTTGGCGTTTTGCAGGGCGAATTTCTTCGTGATGCTCTCGATTTGCCAAATCAACCTGGACCATTTAATATCGAATTTTTTACTGGCGATCCTGGCGACAACAACATCAACTTCTTTTTCCCAGGTGCTATGAGCGTTCTGCAACCGTTTTTAGATGACGGTACTCTTGTTTCGCCGTCTGGACAAACCGCAATCACGGAAGTTGCCACTATTGGCTGGTCTACCGAAAATGCACAAACTCGTATGGAAAACCTAATTGCATTAAACAACCTTACTCCTGGCGGAACGCCACTTCATGCAGTTTTGGCTTCCAATGATTCCACTGCTAACGGCGTTACAAACGCTCTTATAACTGCAGGTTTTACGCCTGAAAATTTCCCAATTATTACTGGACAAGATGCTGACATCGTTTCTGTGCGTAACATGATTGCTGGCACGCAAGCTATGTCTGTTTTCAAAGATACGCGCGTGCTTGCCGAAAACGTCGCTGATATGGTTGCACAAATCGTCAACGGCGAAACGGTTACAATCAACAACACCACCGACTACGACAACGGAGTTTTTGTAGTGCCTACCTATTTGAGCGTTCCCATAGTTGCAACTATAGACAATTATCGTGAACTTCTCATAGATGGCGGCTATTACACCGAAGAAGAAATCGGCGCAAACTAAATTTATTTGAAAGGGCAGACATTGCGTCTGCCCTTCTTACAAAAGGAGCGTTTACAATGACACCTATATTGGAAATGGAACACATAACCAAAGTTTTTCCTGGAGTAAAAGCTCTCGACGATGTTAATTTGGCGGTTTATCCTGGAACAATTCACGCACTGGCTGGCGAAAATGGCGCAGGCAAATCCACGTTGATGAACGTTCTTAGCGGAACTTACGGCTACGGCAGCTATGAAGGGCGAATTCTTTTTAACGGCGAAGAATGCAAATTTTCAAATATAAAAGACAGCGAACGCAAGGGAATAGTCATAATTCACCAAGAATTGGCGTTAAACCCTTATATGAGCATTGGCGAAAATATGTTCCTGGGAAACGAACGAGGAAAGCCGTTTCGCATTGACTGGACAGAAACTTACGAAAAAGCAAGGCATTTTCTCAAAACAGTTGGCTTGGAGGAATCGCCAGAAACGCTTGTGCAAGATATTGGAGTTGGCAAGCAGCAGCTGGTCGAAATCGTAAAAGCACTGGCAAAAAACGTCAAGCTGCTAATTTTGGACGAACCTACCGCATCTCTAAATGAAGATGATTCGCAAACTTTGCTTAATTTGCTGGTTCAATTCAAAAATGAGGGAATGACTTGCATTTTGATAACGCACAAGCTAAAGGAACTGGAGCAAGTTGCAGATACAATCACGATAATTCGCGACGGCACGGTCGTCGAAACGCTTTCCAAGGAAAAAGATTCGGTAGACGAGCATCGCATTGCAAGCGGAATGGTTGGTCGTGAATTGGGCGATTATTATCCCAAGCGGACAAATCAAAAATTTGGCGAAATCTGTTTGGAGGTCAAAAACTGGAACGTAAGTCATCCGCTTTATCGGCATATGAAAGTTTGCGACAACGTAAGTTTTAACTTGCGGCGCGGCGAAGTTGTGGGAATCAGCGGACTTATGGGATCTGGTCGCACAGAGCTTGCCATGAGCATTTTTGGTAAAAGTTATGGTGCAGATATTTCTGGCGAACTTTCCATAAACGGAAAAAGTGTCAACCTTAAAAATGTGAGAGATGCAATCGATAACAAGCTGGCATATGTAACAGAAGACCGCAAAGGACAAGGTTTAGTGCTTTCCAACGAGATACGTCCAAACATAACGCTTGCCAAAACAGAACGCATTGCAACTTTTGGCTTTCATTTGGATAAAGATTTGGAAATATCGGAAGCGAATGCGTATTCCAAGCGATTTGGCGTAAAAAGCACAGGAATTGAGCAAATTGTGGGCAATTTATCTGGTGGCAACCAGCAGAAAGTGCTTTTGGCAAAATGGATGTTCGCCGAGCCAGATATTCTCATTTTGGACGAGCCTACTCGCGGAATTGACGTTGGCGCAAAATTTGAAATTTACACGCTGGTAAACGATTTAATTTCCCAGGGGAAATCTGTGCTAATAATTTCTAGCGAAATGCCCGAAGTTTTGGGAATGTGCGACCGAATTTATATCATGAACGAGGGCAAAATGATTGGCGAATTAACCAGCCAAGAGGCAAATCAGGAAAAAATTATGATGATGATTTTGCAAGCATCTAAAAGTTAGGAGGGATTTTGTGGCTACTTTAGCAAAAAACATTTTGGGCAAATACGCATTATTGATAGTGCTGTTGGCTACTATGATAGTATTTGAAATTTTGCTGCCGTCTGGCGTTTCGCTGTTTAGCGCGCACAATTTGAACAATTTAATTGTGCAAAATAGCTATGTTGTTATTTTGGCAATCGGAATGCTTTTGTGCATTATTTCTGGCGGAAACATCGATTTGGCGGTTGGCAGCATTGTAATTTTGGTGGGAGCCATTGCAGGCATTTTTATTGTAGAATGGGGAATGAATCCATATTTGGCGATTATACTTTGCATGATAATTGGAACGTTAATTGGCTCGTGGCAAGCATTTTGGATTGCTTATATTGGGATTCCGTCATTTATTGTAACCTTGGCAGGAATGCTCACTTTCCGTGGAATTGCCCTAATAATCATGGGCGCGCGCAACATCGGACCTTTCCCAGAAGAATACCGAAATTTATTCAATAGCTTTTTGCCAGCACATTGGTTAAACGATCCAAGCGGCAGTGCGATTTTTGTGTCCACCTTAGTTATTGGAATTTTGGTAAGTGCAGTTATCGTTGTTACAAAAGTGGTTTCCTATGTGCAAAGGCAGCGAAAAGGCTATGAAGTTGGCAACATTGGACAAGAAATGTTGTATCCTATAATTATTTGTGCTGCAATTCTTTTCCTATTTTATCAGTTGGGACATCATAATGGAATGCCAGCGGTTTTGCTAATAATCGGAATAGTTTTTGTTTTGTATAGTTATTTTACGCAAAACACAACTTGGGGACGGCATTTATACGCAATGGGCGGCAACGAAAAAGCGGCGAAGCTTTCTGGAATTGATACAAAGAAGATTCTGTTTTTTGCCTATGCAAACAATGGATTTTTGGCAAGTATAGCGGCTTTAGTGGTTGTTGCTAGGTTTAACCAAGCATCAACGCAAGCTGGCGTTGGCTTCGAACTGGATGTAATAGCAGCCTGTTTTATCGGCGGAGCAAGTGCATACGGCGGAACAGGTAAAGTTGGCGGCGTTGTTATTGGAGCAATTTTCATGGGCGTTTTGAACATGGGAATGTCTCTGCTTGGCGCGGATATAAATCTGCAAAGAGTTATAAACGGCTTTGTGCTTATGGCGGCTGTTACTTTTGATATTATGTCTAAAAAACGGCGTGCTGTTGCTTAGATTAGATTTAAGCAAAATTAAATTTGAGAATACGGGCGGATAATATCCGCCCCTACGGTTGACATTGTAAGGGCGGATATTATCCGCCCGTTTGTTTCCCCTTTGCAATTTTTCAAAATTGCAATATTTTTTCCAAAATTATAATATTTTTTCCAAAATTACAATATTTTTTCCAAAATTGTAATTTTTTTCCAAAATTATAATTTTTTTTCCAAAATTAAAATTTTGTTTACAATATTGCGATTTTTTTCCAAATTCGCTTAATTTTAGTCAAAATCAAATTAAAAAATACGGGCGGATAATATCCACTCCTACGGATTTGCATGGATAATTTTTTATTCAACCTACTCAAAAATTTCCACAATCCATGTGGAAATTTTAGTAATTGCAAACTAAAATTCTTTGTGTTAATATGTTTTTATAAAAATGATAGCCAAGCGAGGAATTTTACAAATGGACAACAAACGTCTTAAACGCCTACTATCGTTACTGCTTAACGAAACTAGCTACACGCCAGCACGAATGTTGGCAGCCGAACTTAATTTAAGCACCAAAACAATCCGCAACCTTATAAAAGATTCCTCTACTTTGTTGCAAAATATTGGTGCTACAATCGAAATTAAATCTGGATATGGTTTTAAGTTGACAATTACTGACCACCCAAAATTTGAAACATTTATGTTTGACCGTAACGAAAAATTGCCTGATAACTCGGACGAGCGCGTGGATTATATCCTGCAAAAACTGCTTGCTAACGGTTATCATAAACTGGCACAATTTGAGAAATCGCTCTACATTGCGCGCAATACGCTTTCTTCCGATATTCGCAAGTTGGAAAATATTTTGTCAAGCTATAATTTGCAAATTGTTCGTAAAGTTCGCCACGGAATCAAGCTAGACGGCACAGAAAACGACATTCGACAACTGCTTACTGAAAAAACAGCTGTTCCGCCCGAAATGCAAACGCAAGTTTCGCAATATATGCAGATTGTCCTTGATCGCCACAAATTTAACGTTTCGGATTATGCTTATCAAGGGCTACTTTTGTATATTTGCGTGGCAATTCAACGTATATCGCAAAATTTTAATTTATCCGAAAATTTGCACATTTACGAAGAAATGCACAATCGCCAAGAGTTCACTATTGCCAGCGAACTTGCCGCTTTGCTTTGCGAAAACTTTACAATCAGCTTTTCTAATGCCGAAATTGCTTACCTTGCCGCAAACTTTGCTGGAAAAAAAATGCGTAACAACAATAACAAAATTACGCCCCGCATGAACATCATAATAGAAGAAATGCTCGAAGAGGTTTATCGTGCTTTTAACATAAATTTGTCAAACGATCTCGAGTTAAAAATATCGCTGTGCCAACATTGCACCGCCCTGGAAATTCGCGTTCGCTACAACTTAAAAGTACATAATCCGCTGTTAAACGAGATGCGACAACAGCATTCTTTAGCCTATCAAATGGCGATTCAGGCTTGCAGCGTTGTAGCAAAACATTTTGGCAAACCTGTGGATGATTCCGAAATTGGCTACATTGCTTTCAACTTTGGGCTTGCACTAGAGCGGCGAAACTCAACAATCAATAAAAAGAACATTTTGCTAGTTTGCTCCACGGGAACTGGCAGCGCAAAATTGTTAGAATATAAATATCGCAACGAGTTTGGCTCGCAAATTGATAATTTGTCAACCTGTAGCGTTGCCGAACTTGCCACCGCCGATTTTTCGCAAATTGATTACATTATATCCACCGTAAAATTAAATGATGATTTTCCTGTACCACATTTGCAAGTGCAGTATTTTTTGACAGAAAGCGACCATTGTGCAATTCGCACAATGCTAACTGGCGATGCAAAAGCATTAGATTATTACAACCGAAATTTATTTATATCCCAGTTGCAAGCCGAAAACCGAACCGAAGTAATAAAAAAAATGTGCAATCATATAGCAAAATACGTTGAGATTCCGCCAAAATTTTACGAATCCGTCATGCAACGAGATGCCGCCGCCAGCACAGAATTTGGTAACATGGTTGCAATGCCGCATCCCAGCGAACTTTTAACCGCGACAACGTTTGTGTGCGTGGCAATTTTGGAAAAGCCGATTATTTGGAAAGAAAAACCTGTACAAGTTGTATTTTTAGTATCTGTACAAACGCAACAAAACCGAGATTTGCAGCCTTTTTATAATTTAACCGCAAAATTTTTGTTAAGTGAAGAATCTATAAACAAGTTGATAAAAACCCCCGATTTTGACAGTTTAACGAAACTCTTGTTAAATTGTTGATAGAATAGGAGAACATTATGGATTTTGAAAATATTATTATGGAAATTATCGTAAATAGCGGCGATGCTCGTAGCACCGCTTTAGAGGCAATAAAAACCGCACGTAAAGGTAATTTGGAAAAAGCCCGACAAATGTTGATAGAATGCGACACGGCAATGTTAAGGGCTCACGAAATTCAAACCAATTTAATTCAATGTGAACTGTGCGGCAAACCCACAGAAATGACTCTGCTGATGGTTCACGCACAAGATCACCTAATGAACGCTTTAACTGTAAAAGAATTGGCAGAACAAATAGTTGAAATGGTAGCTTAAAATAAAATTAAAAAACGGCTTGCGGACGAATGCTATACGTCCGCAAGCCACAATTATAAGGGTTCAGTATAGCATCGTCTCACAGTATTTTTTCAAGGCTTTCTTAAAATTGTGTAAGTCATTTCTAAAATTGGGATTTTTGGAAATAAGTTCTTTAACGCTCATTTCATTGCACGTTAGTAACTCTTTTGCAGATAAACCAAAACCCTCTATCATTTGCTCTGTTAAAATATCGCTAATTTCGCTGTATTCGTCAAATTCATTATTGCAATACCGAATAAGGAAATCGGCAAACCATTTTCGTATTTGCACTTCCATACATCCATGTATATTGGCAATAGAATCAACAATCCTAATCGCTGAAATATTGAAAGATTTATCATTCGATAATGTAAAACGACCATTTGCACGAAACATTTCGTTTTTATCCTCCACAAGCTCGGTTATTTTTCTGACTTGCATGGATTCTAATCCGATTATTTTCAAAATGTTTGGCAAATCTTTTTCTGGTATAAGGCTATAACCAAACACAGATTCAAGGTCGTTAAAATCAATCTTTTGACCGTGATAAGGTTTTGCGAACGCAACGGCATCATTATATCTTTCGGGAATTATTACGCTTATTTTTTTCACGGAGAAATAGATGTACGTCATGTAAAGAAGATGTAAACCAAAGTATGCAAATTGATATTGTTCTTCCTCGTAATTTACTAGTATGGAATCTGTAATATTTTTTACGTACGCATTTACATCTAAGTTGTCGGTTGCTTTAATGGGGAGATAGCTTAGTAATTCTTCAAGGTACGGCACATCAGAATAATCTATTGTTATTGCCAAGCTATTCACCCCATATCTCGTTTATTCTGTTTTGCATTTTTTTTGTGAAAACTTCAATTACTTGTTTTGATGGTTCAATAATAGCTTGCTCTTGTTCAATTTGCGCGATAATTTGCGATTGCACATCAACAGGAGGGATGGGTAATTTAATCAATTTTAATGTATTTGCATTAAATTGAGGCTGACCGCCGCCCGTAACCAAATGTTTTGCCTGCGACCAATAATTTTCGCTTTGGGCAAAACACCAATAATACTTAGGTAAAATTTTTGCATTAAATCTTAAACGAATTAGGTAAGATGCAAAAATCGACCTCTCTTTAGATGTAAAAAGCAAGGTCTTACCATATGTTGAACCTATTCGTGCAACAAGGACATCATTGGTTTCAAGTAGGAATTTTTTGTTTTCGTCCTTGATATTGACATACTTTGCATCACTATTTGAAAGCATTCCCCTACTATCAATATCGGTTATTCTCACAAAACGGGCATTACCTTTATCCATTGCGACATCTGTATAACCATACTCAAAACTACATACATCTGACAATGCAACGACATCCCATTCAGGCTTTATGCTAAAAGTGGGGCTATAACTCTCAACTACAGATTTTGCACCATCAATAATACGCTGATAGCCGTCCAACTCGTCAACAATTTGCTGCTGCATTTCAAGCGAGGGAAGAGGAATTTTGAATTTTTCAACATCGTTTTTATTTATAGCGGCAAACGTACTTCCTGAAGAGAATTGCTGTAATTTTTCATCGGCAGCACGAAGAACATAAAAAAAATATTTGGAATTTAATATCGCATCTTTGCTACGGATTGCCATTAAACCTCGACCAATACAAATAGTGGCGTTGCATATATTTACAGCACCAACGGGGGCTCTTACTGATAAAAGAATGTCGCCAGCAATAGCCACTTTTGTGGTTTGGCGAGTCCATTTTGTAGGAGCATTTATATAAACATCACCAAAATTGGCGTTACCTTGATAAAACGGTAAGCCGTCTCCGTTTTCGTTATAGTGTTCTCCGTTCGGAGATTGCCCTGCAATAATTTCAGCAACTTCCCTTAACTCCACATATTCATATGATGAGGTAACATGAACATATTCTCTATATCTACTACCCACCAATATATGAGAATTTTCCCTAACCTTATCCAACGGCACAACCTCAAAACCAACATTAAGCATTTCCTGCTGTTGGTCATTGTCAAGTTTGCGATATTCCTGGTATTTATCCAAATCGCTACCGCTTTCCAGTTTTCGCCTGTGATTATCAAGGGAATAGCCGTCGCTTTTAACATCAAAATACCAAAAATCTTTGCGTTTTTGCGATGGTTTAATATTTTGATTTATTTTTGTGGCGTAAAGTATGTTGGTTTTAACCCCTGTATACGGCAAAAATACGCCTTGCGGAAGTGATATAATGCTTTGCAAGTCGCAATTTTTCAACAAAAGTTCTCTTGTCCTGCTTAAATCTTTGCGGAACAAAAAGCCCTCTGGCACAACAAGAGCCATTCGCCCATTTGGAGCAGCTGAATTTACCGCTTTCATGCAATGCTGAACGCATATGCTGTCGCCGTTGTTGGACGGCATATCGTACAAATGTCCGTGCTTCGATTTTTGGGAATACGGCATATTTGTAATGACAACGTCATATCCGCTTTTTACAAGTATTGTTTGCTCTCTGCCATCTACTATCTTTGTTTCTTCATGGTATCCAGTGCCATCAATTGGATTAGCAAGATTATCTTTCGTATAAATATTACTATGTCCATCACCAGCTAATATCATGTTCATTTTTGTGATTCTCGCTGTATTGGTTATCTCGTTGCCAAAGACGGTATTTTTTTCGAGTATTTCTTTGTTGTTGTCGTTTTGTGCCATGGTATTCCATATGTGCCTAAAACTTTCAATCAAAAAGCCGCCAGTGCCGCAAAATGGGTCGTAAATTTTTTCGCCTATTTGCGGGTTGACCAATTTTACCATAGTTTTGACAATATGTCGAGGCGCAAAATATTCGCCTAAATCATTTTTTGTTGCCGTTGATGCTCTAAGGAAGTATTCGAAAGCATCGCCCTTGACATCGGAATCAACATCTGTTAGTGTCAATGGGTCTAATTTGTCCATAATCTCTTTGAGAATATCATCGCTACGCATAGTTAGCGGCGTAAAGATTGTAGTTTGGTACGAGTCATTTAAGCGCTTAAAAACCAAATTGTTTATATAATCAATACGTGTGCTTGACGGTATGTTTTTAATTGAATCCCAGCGGCAAGCAGGGTCAAGATTGGGCTTTTTGCCCGATTCATACAAAATTTGCGAGTTCTCGTTCGCCAATTTTAGGAACAAGATATTTGCAAACTCGCCAAAACGCTCAATTCCTGCACGAAGTCCGTCGCCACGCAACATATTATTAGCATCGTCAAAAATTTTAATGAGTTCCTTGCGGTCATATTGCACCTTTGGAGAAACAGTATTAACTTCCCAGGTGGCTAAATATTTTATCGCTAACGTTTCCCTTAAAAGTTCGTCAACTTCCTCGCCATTGAGAATGGGAGTTTTGTCAAATTTGGTGTGATAAGATTTACAAAAAAGCCCGTCTGTTGCAAATACAATAGGGGCATCAAGTTGTTTGGCGTAGCGTATGCCTTGCTCTAAAGCCTTATCGACTCGTTCGCCTTTGCGTTTGGCTTCAATAACCATAATAGCCTTATCCTCGTAACGCTCATTTTTTGAGTACAAAACATAGTCGGGCTTCTTACCGTTTAGCAACTTGCGCTCGTTTTCTGTTTTGGGCTGTTCAAGATAAACATTCTTTTTTTCTCCAGTAAAAATCCAGCCTAGATTTTCTAGGGTTTTGTTTATAAGGATTCGTGTGTCGGCTTCGAGGGGGATTGTGTGCATTTATATCATCTCCTTGCTGTTTTGCTGATTTAATTATACAACAATAATAGGCGGAAAATCAATATAAAAATGCTATTTTCCGTACAAACGTATTCGTCCGTTATATTTTCGGCAAATAAATCCCACATAAATTTTATTACACAAATAATTTGACAAAAATTTTTTAATATGCAATAATGATATAATAAATTTTTTTGTAACGGCAAAAAACACCGAAAAAATCTGAAAAAGGAGAAACAATAAGCAAATGGACAAGTTTCAAAGCACGCTAGAAAAGTATTTATTGCCAACGGCATCCAAAATTCAATCTAATGTGTATGTTAGTGCGGTTGCGGACGGTTTTGCAAAAATTTTGCCCATAATAATAATGGGCGCAATTTTTATGTTATTAGCAAGTTTACAAATAGCTCCATATCAAGCATTTTTGGAACTTACAGGCTTGCGTACGATTTTTAGTTTTGCTAGCACTGTTACTACCGATTTATTGGCTATCTATGTAGTTTACGGCATTTCGTGGCAACTTACTGCCCAAAAAGGACACGAACAAGAGGCATCTTTTGTTGCACCTATTGCGATTGCTATGTTTTTGCTGACGATTCCTGGCGGAGTTAGCATTCCTGTACCACATAGCACCGAAAGCACGTTTTATGCACCAGCAATATCCACCGCATTTTTAGGAACTCGCGGACTTTTCTCGGCAATAATAATTGGCGTTGTTGTTCCCAGTATTTACCTGTTTTTTGTGAAACGCAACATTGTTATTAAAATGCCCGCATCTGTGCCGCCGACAATTTCAAAGTCGTTTAGCTCGCTTATTCCTGGCTTTGCGATTTTGTTCCTGTTTTCGCTTGTGCGGTTCGTTTTTGGATTAACTCATTTTGGCGATTTTAACAGCTTTATTTATGAAGTTATCAGCGAACCGTTGAGTGTACTTGGCACAAGCCCTATTGCATTTTTGATTTTTATATTTGTTGCACAGTTGTTGTGGTTTTTTGGCATTCACGGATACATGGTAATTCGCCCATTTGTGCAAGTTATTTTTCTACCGTTTGCGGTGGAAAATCTTTCTGCGTACGCCGCTGGAGAACCGTTGCCACACGCAATCACATTTTATCATTATGGTACATACGTAAGTTTGGGCGGCGATGGTGCTTTGCTAGGTTTGGCTATTATGATGGCATTTTTCGCACGTTCGCAGCGGTACAAAACGCTCGGTAAATTGGGATTGCCCTCCACTTTTTGCAGGATAAACGAACCAATTATTTTTGGCTCGCCGATAGTTCTTAATCCCATATTTTTTGTACCGTTTATTGTAACGCCGTTGATAAGTTTTATTATTCCGTACTTTTTGCAAATGGTAGGAATTTTGCCTTATTTAAGGGGCGTTGTACTTCCGCTTGGAACGCCAGCTTTACTTTACGGTTGGCTGCAGGGCGGAGTTCCCGTTATGCTTATGCAAGTTGTACTGATTATTTTGCAAATGATAATTTATTTTCCGTTTTTTAGAATGGCGGATAAACAAGCATTAGCCGAAGAATCCGCTTTGTCGGAAGACGATTCGGTAATGGCTTAAAAAGGAGGAACAAAAATGGCAAAATTTAATATTATACTTTGTTGTGCAATGGGAATGTCAACCTCAATGTTGTGCAACAAAATGCGCGAGGCAGCCAAATATGAAGGAATTGAGGCAACAATAGAGGCACATCCATTGGCTGCGGTTGAAGAAGTAGGCAAAACAGCCGATATTATCCTGTTGGGTCCGCAAGTTCGCTATCAAAAAGATGCGGTTATCGCAAAATGTCCAAATAAGCCTGTCGACGTTGTCGATATGTCCGCTTATGGAATGATGGACGGCAAAAAGGTTCTTGCACAGGTTAGAAAAATTTTAGGTAGATAGTACATTTTAGGCTAAAATTGCGGATAATCTCCGTTTGAATATCTTCGCAACAAAAAAATCTCGTTAAGGAGTGAAAAAATGCAATCTTTTCAGCACATAGTAGCCGATCCGCAAGGCGTACACGCACGACCAGCGGGCTTGCTTGCCAAACAAGCCCAGGCTT
>JGI24700J35501_10930279_pt1 | contig 12685 bp, 10 predicted proteins | sample TergutTh196P1_FD_35501 | JGI IMG/M metagenome (IMG submission 35501) | reverse complement strand
GAGAGGGGGTAGTGTAGTCAAACAACACAACTTAGTTAGAAAGATGTTATATTCTAATAATGAAACTACATGTTTCGGCCAGTAATGGCCATCATCAGGTTTCTACACCGATTAAGAAGATCCCCCACACAGATACATAGAATCTTCTTAATCGGTGTAGAAACCTGATGATGGCCATTACTGGCCGAAACATGCAGTTTCATTATTAGAATATAACATATTTCTCACTAAGTTGTCTTGTTTGACTACACTACCCCCTCTCATTAGTTACACACACACAATGGGGATGACACACATTAAAATTATGTTAAAATTATACTGCAGCCAGTTCTTTTCGTATTTGCTATTTATTCTTCATCATTCATCCAGTCACTGGCCGCTGTGTAGTCTGAAATATAGTCAGCGAGATTAAATAAACAACGGATAAATAAATTCGTCAGGTTACTTAGGTTAAGAAAATTTAAGTAAAATTCTATTATGAACATAAGCAGAAACTTGTCTGTATATCGTGGTTATTGAACAAGCAATTGCAGCGTCGTCACTTTCAGTGAAGTGTAGAGTTTATTTTGTAAATCTCTTAAAAACTTGGCGGTAGAGATGTCATGTATTTTTCCTTTTGGGAGTTCGAAAGCTACACTACGTGAAATGAAGGCGTTTGTAGGAAAAGAGAAAAGAACAGCACTGCGACAGCGCGAAGAACTTTGCTTTGTTAACAAAGACTAAACATTCTAACATGACGCATGAAAGGGTCCTGTGAGTTATACAACAGAACATAGCCCCGTAAATGACAAATATTGCAAACACTTCTATTATCGGCACAAAATTTTAAGATAATTATTTCACACTTTCTGAAAACCTAACTATACTATGGCACGTGATTTATTTTCTTTTAAGAATTCTACTTCGTTACGTATTGCTAGTTAAGTTCACTTAGATTATGATCTTCCGGGGTGGCTTATCTGTATACCAAACTAAACGGCGTTACATTCTATGAAATTTTAATACCACCGTTGTGGAAAACCCCAGAGTCCATATAAATTAATTAAGAAGCGTACATTACTTTACCAATGAAAATTTATGGAAGGTAGTGTTACATTTCTTAGGTAGCAATACAGTATTGCTTTCTGATGCTGAATTCTTCTGTGAAAATTTGTAGCTTTTTCCTGCATTCCAACCATGTCTCAAATTTGTAATTCCTTTATTACTATTAAAATACTTTGTCAGGTATTAATGGCTATTTTGTCGCTTGAAACATTTCGTATTCAGGTTTTTTACTTCATATTATATTAATATTTGTATGTTCGATGCTTAGAGAGTCAAAAAAACAAATAAGCCGGTTTAGGTTGTTTCAAGGGAAACGTCGAATAAAAAGTCACCAGATAAAGATAAATATCGATTTAATAAAAACAAATCCCTTGTGGATTTTTTTTGTTTGTTGAATAAATTAGCGAACAAATATTAGAGAATGGAGGCAGAACTCCGCACAGAATATTGCGCCACCGGACGTGGGAAGAAGTTTGAAAAGAGTGGAGACAAGATCGTACCAGGCAAGCGAACTTATAATGATGATGGTAAGTTAATTCAGTTATGATTTATTAACATGCCAGTTTAACTGCGCAGTGGGCAATTATAAAACATGCACAACACAAATACAACAGAAATCACATGAAGACATACACATAAATATAAACAAACAACCTAACCTAACAAACAACAAAAAGTTAGATTTATAACAGATCCAGCACCTAAATTAAATATTTAAACAGTACTGCGCAGACAGTTACATAAAACAGTAACAAAAAAGGTAAAAAGTGTAATCATTTTAATTAAAAAATAGCCTAACCATATAAAAACAAAAATTCACTTGAAAAGTCAGTGACCGAACTACAGATTAAAACCTGTATACGAGTTGTGATTTAATTAGTAAAATTATGTTTTTTAGTCTTGCCTTTTCTACCTACTCGTTGTAGGTGTAGATGGATATTGTTATGCCTGATCACATTCATTGACACACACAAATTCGGTAGAACTCTCCTAGACGAGACCGGCCTGTCGCAGAGGCCTCTGCCTGTACAATACACAACATTTACAAGAGACGAACACCAATGTCCCCGGCGGCATTCGAACCCGCAATTCCAGCTGGCGAGCGGCCTCACACCTACGCCTTAGACAGCGTGGCCACCGGCATCGGCTAGTTTAAACATCTGCATCTATCGTTAAACGAAACAGACCTTTGTTTTGAGTATCGCACTGCCCTCAGCTAGAAGACTGCAGTTCGTAGTCTCACACGCTAGATCTTAAGACAAAAGTTCAAATTATCCTCCAATTACTTCTAAGTTCTGTGCGCAGAGATCTCCTACGGCACTGAGCCGTTCTAAAACACTGTGAAATTAGCCCGCAATACCACATTAGTATTTTGAAGTAACGTATGTTTTATCTACATTACTTACTTTACAAATCATTACGTTTGTGGTAAGGCTAAAATTGCGTTAAGAATGAAAATGCTTCTCAATTACTGTTAGTATTGTTGAGTTTTAACCTTCCGTATCAATGTCTGATTTGTGGCGGGAGCAAGAGATTTATCCGTTCTGCAAAGATCCGGATCGCCTCTGAGAAACACCCGGTCTCCTATTCAGTGGTAACCGGAGGATTATCCCCTGCGTAGGTTTGTCGGAACTTAAAACTGACCGCTCACCTCGATCTAGTGCCGAGGAAGCTGTACCTCGACTCCACTATAACTTGTCGTGGAATTCACAGAATCAGTTTACCTGTTAAGACTCCCTGACTGACTGTTTGTTTACTCAGCATGCAAATGACAGATCTGAAATAAACATTCACAGTTCTGTGTCAACGAAGATGCCTGGTACATCAAGTTTCTCGAGACAGATGGAATGTCGGGCCAACCAAAATAAAGGCCACCTTGGTTTAACCTGTGCTGCCTTCCTTTATCAGCAGTTTCAAGTATATTTTAGATCATAAAATCGTACCACAGAATTTACCGCTTACCTAATTTTATGGCATGGCTTTTATCTCGCTGCGGTTCATAAACTGTCAACTTCACAATGTTGTACGTGTGTTCGCTACGAGAGGTTTAAGACGGTTAAATTTTATTGGGTTCAAGCCTGTGTAGAGGGACGTATATATACATATATATATATATATATACAGGGCGTTTCATAATGTTCTCCGTGATTACAAACATTTATAATAAGAAAAACAAAGGACCTACCTTAATCGAAATGTTCACAGCCACGGGAAAACTGAAAAAGATTTTTTTTGACAACTAGAGATGTTCTTGCCACACAAGCATCAACATGTTGACGCGTGTGTGGTAAGAACTTGAATATCGTATGGATGTGTGCCGTGTCACCCGTGGTGCACACATCGAACATCTCTAGTTGTCAAAAAAAAAATTCAGTTTTCCCGTGGCTGTAAACATTTCCATTAAGGTAGGTCCTTTGATTTTATTGTTATAAATATTTCTAATCACGGAGAACATTAGAAACGCCCTGTATATGTATGTAATGTTGATATACGTGTCTTCTAGTTGCGACTGTACCGTGGAAAGAAGAAGTTTCAATACATGAGTAGTAAGAGATATTATCCTCTAATTAAAAATAATCTAAAAAATGAGGAACGTTTGGAATTTGTCATCTTCCACTTCATTTCCCCAATCTCCTCTCCTACCAGTCAGTGTTCTGAGCTAAACGAGTTTAATTATTGGAAAATAAAATAAGGCGCAGCTGCTGTGTGCTGAAAGAAAGTTAGTGTCATTATGTGTGTTCGCTTGTCGAGAGTGCAGACTGTCAAGCTGCTTCACATAAATGACCGAATTCCATTAGTAAATGATTTTCTTGATAGGAAATACGGGAAAAGTAAAAGGACCTTTGATTATACGTGGTAAGTTAGAGGTAACTTTGACATCCATATGTTTTCAAGATATACCTCTGTTGTAGGGTTACGTAAGCTTTATGCGAATAGAGAATACTTATTAGTTAATAAAGTACTGACTGCTGTACTTCTGCGTATTTATTGTTATTGGGATGCGCGATAATTGTACGATAAAATTAAGTGAAGGTAGACGTACCGAATTTATTATCGATACCGTTTATATAACACAGCCACCTGCATATGCATGTAGCATTGCGATTACGTTTCTTATAACATCCTTCTACTTGGTTCTTATGTAACTAGAAATCCTGTGATTGTAATTGTCGTGTTTATTCTAAAGGATGCTATGTGTTACTGTTGTGTGATATTAAAAGGTAAAGGTCTCCCACAACAGGCCGAGGTGACCCAAGGGGTTCCGGGTAGGTTAAGGCTCCGGATTTTCTTGACGTTCGGCACTACGAGGGTGGTAGGTCGTCAGCCTTACGCACCGGCCGCCTTCACCCCAGGAGAAATCCATGGTACTCATTTTTAGAAGCTGAGTTGACCGCGGGGCACATGGTTCTGTCGGTAGCTATGGAAAAAAATCCGCAGTGACACCACCGGGAATCGATCCCGAGACGGTCCGAATAGTAGCGCAGTGCCTTAACCACTACGCTACCCCAGGCCCCTGTGTGGTATTAAGTTCATGTAAAATTGGATAAATGCTGGGGTTGTCATTTTTCCCCTTTTTGGATGTATGATCTGCATTAAAGTTACTGCAATATGCATTCAGGTTATTCTTCCTTTTTATTTCTTATAGTGTATTATTACGTGGTAAGTGAAAGAAATACAACCGTACAATTTTGTGTGTGTATGTAGACTACTGATAAAAATTACCCGAACATTCGTCACTTACGCTGAGAGTACCACAACCCAACATATGTGATTATTTTTTCCTCCTATTTTAACACTGCTCAGTTTTCTTTAATTTTTACACCATTTCGCGGTGAATGTGATGTGTTAATTAACAACAACCAATATTTTTATTTTCCAGTTTCCGATAATTGCTTCTGATTATTTTGTAGTTTTGTTAGCGGTGGTTCTGAAATATATATATTTTGTTCTATATATATATATCGAACAGAAATGTGGTATATTTTATGTACCCTGTGTTGTACATTTATATATATTTCTTCAGTCTTTTTAACATGCGTTAGGATTATTTTAGTATCTACCGGAGATGTGGGTGCAAAGAAGATTGTGATTTGTTTAGACTACATGTGTCTAATAAATTAACATATTTTCCAGGCAAAGATTCAGTCACAACTAGATAAAGGTGAAGGCAAGATCCGTGTCTATGACTTGAAGGCGTACAGGGGAAGCAGAGCTGTAGCTGCACTCATTTTAAACCTCTGAACTGGACAGATGTTTGTTCGACTTGATCCAAGATCGCTTTACCATAGGGGGAACAATCCCGATACCCATTGATTAGAATATTGGGTCGGCCTCACATCCCGTCCGGACGTTTTAGACTATAGAATTATTTTTTCTGTTACCGGGAATTGAACCTCGGAACATCCAGTTTGTAGCCTCGTCCCTATACCGAAAACGCTATTCCGACTTTCTCTGTCCTAATTAGTGATACTATAAATGAAATACTTCCGGCTCATATTTTATACAAACACCAAAATGTAAAATCTGAGCGAGTCTTAACTCTGAGTTACTGAATGATTGTGGTTGCTTGAGTTAGTGAGTGAGTGAGTGCGTGATTGACTGGCCGAGTAACTAATTTCATGATACACTTTTCTTCAGTATCTTATTTGGGCACAGGACTGATTAAATTCTTTGCCTTTTATGGATTTCTAAGGCTTCTTGCGTGATTAAAAGACCACGACACAGTACACTATGCTGAAGCAGATGATTTTTAGGTGACAGTTTAATCTTGCCCACCATCTACCCTTAGGTCTTCCAGGAAGTCCCTTCATTTCTGATATTAATATTTTGTACTAATTTATGATCCATTCTAGACCTGCCATAGATACTTGCCCACACGATCCTCCTCGATTTGATGATCCTCGTCAGGTTAAGGGAAGAATAAAAATTATGTAGCTCCTTGTTATGTATTTTTCTGCAACCTAATGCCACTTTCTCCTTTCTGGGTCCAGTAATAACCACAGTTTTCTGTTTTTAGTTACCCACAGTCTCTTCTTCTCTTTGTTTTTGAGGCCGAGTTTTACTGCGATACAAAGCTACAGCTAATAAGGTTTTCGGCCCTACATAGAGTGAAGATCACTGTCGATGTAGTTTGATAGTCGTTTGGTTGGTTTGCAGCGTATTTCATAAATCTGAACTCCGTGCTCGATCATAAGTTTGTAATGGCTAAAGGCAAAGGTGGGAAATAATGTGATTTAGCACCGAGTGTTCAAATAAATACTCAGTACATAAAAAATCACGAGCTGTCTACATACAAAACAAACGTAACCTGTTTACGTATTGTGTATATTATAAATACGTAAAATTACGGTTTTATTTTTGTTCCTGGCAATAAAATGTGTGTTGTGGATTGTCCGTGTTTCTCAGTTACCCGTAAACACCATCCCCACCATTATCCCAGATAATCGGGATTACAGTGTTTTCTTCTACAGTCCATAGATAACTGCTTCCCTTTATCCGAGTTTTATCTTCTGCACATACGTGTATAATTATCTAGTATTGATAATGTTGCAGAATTTTCCTTTATTCGTCCGACGCTTGGGTTTGTCATGGTTACTGCATTAATAGGGCATACATAGATTATAACAATTAGTATCCCAGAATTTATGAGCAATATATGTTTGATACTTTGATTTTATACGAACTGTTGTAGCTTGGTTTCTCAGAACGTAGCCATCCTGACAAATTAACACTGATATATAATTAAAGTTATATCATGTATGAAATATGTATTCATAATATTTGTATTCAGTATCGATACTTGTAAAGTTAGAACGCTGGTTTGTCTTTCTGTGTGTGAAGTAATTTGACGTGTTATGTGCGTCAGGATGATGATAATGATGATGATTTTGTTGTTGTTGTTGTCGTCGTCGTTGTCGTTGTTGTTGGTGGTGGTGATGATACAGTACGGATATTCTAATGGTCAGTGAATTCAATTTTTACTAACGCATCGACTCCACAGGCTGTTGACCAATTAGAAAGATCAGCACGAATAAACAAAAATTATCAATGGAAGGAAAATAACAAAGAAAAGCAAAACACAAGAGAAAATTAAAACAGTGCAACACATTTCAGTTAAATAAGAAGTCTAAATTGGAACTAGATATTTTACATTATTGTAGTACCTACGTACATTTACAACCCTAATAAGAAATTTTAATATTTGCGTAATAAACTACAAGAACTGTTGTGAAATCTGAGTAAGAGAATCGTTTTTAAATCATATAAGCATTTCTACCAACACAAGAAACAGCTGATGTGGATCTAGCAGAAAATTTTTTTGGCTTGAACGTAGTAAACACTTCTAGGTTTCATATAGGAAATACTAAGATCTGCGGTGTCCACAGGGAATTATAACAGGTGAGACATTCCTCGTCGCGAGGTCTATGATATTTGAGACTTGTATTGAAAATGTCGTAAACAAACATCAAAGGAACCCTGTATATTCTGAATAAAGTCTTTAATGACATCCTTTTAAGATGAATGATGCATTCACTCCACGAGATCGACTGCGCAGACCCCACTCAGACGGATTATCTCCAGTTGTACTCTAAGTTCCGGCTTATGTTGCCGTTGAAAACAAGAGTTAGAACTAATGACGTCTCAGCTGACGTAGCTCTTTTCGTGAGATGCGATGTAGCAGACGAACGAGTTCTCACCGGAGTAGTAACAATCCTTCGGGACCGTATAATTCTCCATTTATCCACCAGCTTACGAACTTCGACCCGTTTACTCATTCACACACCCATTCTTGCTCTCACCAACTCTTTTTCCTCATTCTCACTCAACCATCTGTCCAGTCACTCACTCACTCACTCACTCACATCACCAACCCAATCATCTACGCCCAACTCGTATTTTCTTTAACTTAATTATCGCAACGTGGATCGCTGCGCTGTGTTTGTTCCTCGCCTCTTGTGCTGTCGGTAAGCAATGAAGTCGATGCACGTTTCAAAGCGTCGCATTCCCTAACTGTAATCTTCAGAATGCAGGTTGGTTGTGTTGCCAAATAGACTGTGTGCTATTTTTATTTATGTTCGAGACGTGGCGGGGTGTAATGCCCATGTAATTAACTCTTCTGTGAACTCGGAAAGTTTCTCGACTTGACATTTATATGTTTGTTAATTAAGTTTCTTAATTATGGTTTTAATTAATGTTGCTCAGTTCTTTCTTCTCTTTTGTTTTATGTTCGTCTTTCATGTTGGAATTATGTTACCAGAGAGGGGTGATCAAATTGCCTGTTCATGGCACGTGACATGCTCTTCAGCATATTAAACGCGTTTAACGCCATCTGCAGCAGCTAATAGCTCAGTTGAACACGAAATGCGCTGTCAAACCTGTGTGGTATTGTGATGAATGAATCATTATAAGAATCATTATTTAACCCTATATTGATTCCGCTAAATCTAGTTCACACCGCACACCTTTTCTGTATGGTTTGATTGTAACACCACTATTTCGTTTACTTATACGTCATCAACTTTGCTCAAATGGTAGCGCTTCTGACTTGTGTTCGGAAGGTGACCGCTATGAATCTCGGCCGGAATACCGAATACTATGCCTCAGCCTGAGCTTACCCATTTCTTACTTGTACTGCATTCGCGTTTTGATATCAAACATTAACATGTGTTAATGTTTTGAATATTAATAATAATATACATATATTTATTGTAAATCATTCTTCCTTTACGATTTTGGAATCATCATTATCATCATCATAATCAATAATAATAATAATAACAACAGTAATACTAATAATAATAATAACGATCCATGGGGCCAGGCATGGGTGTAATACGGCTCAACTTGTGAATAAAAACAAACTATAAATATATTAATGTAACAAATTAATAAAATTAACTGCTGGACTATCAGTTTAAATAAATTTTGTAATCTGCTTCGTGAAGGTAAAATTGTAAATCATAATTAAATCAGACACGTTTTCTTCTTGTCTTTGTGGTTGTAAATTCTTTATATTTACACGATGTAAAGTAGCACCATGCCGGTCCCAGTGGCCGCGCGGTCTAAGGCGTAGGACTACGGCCGCTCGCCTGCTAAGATTGTGGGTTCGAATTCTACCGGCGGCATGGATGTTTTTCTGTTGTGAGTGTTGTGGATTGTCAGGTAGAGAGGTCTCTGCGACGAGCTGATCACTCGTCCAGAGGAGTCCTCCCGACTGTGGTACGTTGTTGTGTGTGATCTAGAAACCTCGTGAATGACGAGTCCCTGACCCACTGGAGATTGTCGCTCCAAAAACAAAAATAAAAAGTAGTGTCATATTTATTATGGTTATATATTAGAATACTGTTTAGTGGAATCCGCATTTACATGATAATTTCTTGAAGATGGCGAAGGTTCGGAGCATTTAGGAAATTTTTTTTAAAATAAAGAAGTGTACATTATTAATACGATTGTACTGTGATGGTATAAATTAGTAGAAGTATATCTCGACCAAGGGGTTTTGTTTAATTTCTTAATCCTCCTTACAGACAGTTTCAATTCAGTAGGCTTAACACTACAGTCCGATATTTTTTAACGCTGCGTTTTTCTCAGTTATTTACAGCGTCGTTACATGAAGTGTAACTAACGACATATTGGTCGTTAAATTAACGTAATGCGAATAAAATTTTATGAGATTTGAATGTTGCTTAATAATAATAATAATGTTTTATTCACGGGTGTAATGTCGTGTGGTGTATTAGACGCACCTGTAGGAACCTTGTAGGAACTTGGTAGCTATCAGAGTGTACAAGTCACGTACAAGTAGACCGTAATTTTTGAAATGAATTTTGTAAGTGTTATTGTTCTCCCCATATGATTGCAATATATCTTTTCGATAAGACTCAACAAATATATAAGACAGTGATTTTATTTATGCCTGCACAGGGCTGTAAGTACCACGTTATGTTCTGTGCCATAAAATGAACATTAGAACCAGAGCGGCTTAAGAAATTACAAAAAAATTGTTTCGAAGATTTGTTTGATCTAATCATTGTGGTTTTATATCATGAGAAGCCAGCGTCCAGAAAGTAATTCTTAGAAGGCATATTTTCAGGGTGGCGTCAAGAAAGCAATTGAAAATCTCATTTCAAGTTCCTCTAAATGTAGGGATATTTAAGGAAAAAGCCATTTGAGATAGTAACGTGAAAATGTTGTGTAGCCTATAGTTTATAATTTTTATTATCTTGCAACTGAGATGTGTGAAACTTTGTAAGAGAATTTGCAGAGTCCTGCACCATGCTAGCAGAATCCATACCTTCTTAGTGAAAGTCAGGCTTTTGCGTTAAATTGCATACGACGGCTAGCACAGCTATGCAAGGGGCTGACAATCCATACCGTCCTAGCGAAAGTAACGCTACTCTGTCAAATCCCGTATGAGGCCTCGCGGAGAAGAGGAATTGCAAAGTTGTGCAACAAGCTGACAGAGTCCTTATCATTAGAGTGAAAGTAACGCTGTTGCATTAAATTCTGCTGGAGAACTCCCAGAGATATGCAACAGGCTGACAGAGTCCGTAGTGTTGACTGTGTTAAATCCTGTACCAGGAATCGCACCGTTCTTCAACAGGATGGCAGAGTTGTTACCGTAACAACGAGGGCAAATTACTGCCAAACTGGAGATGAAGAATGGAATTTGTTGTCCTGTGGTGCTGAATATTAAGACTTCGGTCTTTTGGTATGTGACTAACTGTACTTCCGTAAACAGGCTTTAGCGTTTGGGAGAAATCTGTTGCCTTCATTTTCAGAGAGACAACAGGTTTCTCGGAAACCTTGCGAGTCTACACACCTAGCGGAATACTCGTACGTGACATCACGTCCTGGAGTCTTTACACTCCCCAATTGAGAACCCGCAGTCTCATATTAGTGAAAACGTAAGGCCCATAACTTTACTTTGAGTTTTATTTCACTATAATGACAATGTTCAGCAAAATACAAGAATCGTAAATGATGTTATTTTCATAGAGTGTAATATGCGTAGGCTTCATTATTTTTAAACCAGCAGGTTTATATAAATGAACGCGAGTCAACAGAATTCAGACACTAACTGGAAAACGTGCTTGTGTTATTCCTTATTGATTTATTTTTCTGGTAATCATTCAGGGAATTGATGTTGGCATTATTATTCCACAATCACTTCGGAACGGAATCTGTCTTCCCTGACGAGTGGTTTACAGTTTTTTTTAGTTGCTTGAGGCAATTATGAGACGGTACATCAGTCCTTTTAGAGTCGATCCCTTCCACTCTTTTGTCACATTCTTCTTGCAAAATATTTTGGTTGTGTGTTTCCTCGCGGTTCTTATCCATGACTTCCCACTGAAAAACAAACTTTATTAGGTCCAAAGTCTGCTACTGGTTCGGTTGGTAATATGGTTCCTATCTTTCTTTTCCAATGTTATGTATTTTGCGCTGTATGGCTGAAAAGAAAAAAAAGATTTTGTTATTAAAATTTGTATTGCTGGACGGTTAGAGAACGGAAAGCTCGTTTTGATCAAAACAGTTTTCGTTGGTTTCTAAAGCGCTTCTTCCTTCTTTTGTTTCACTCTCGAAACATTCTTGAAAGTATTCTTCTGGAATGTTGATGTGTGTGTTCTGTCGCACGTATTCTTATATGCTTCACGTCGCCAAAATTGGCTCCTTTTATGAAACTTACGTAGTTTTGGGAACACAAATCTTAAAAGAAGCGCGGTCTGACGAACAGGGGGGTTGACTTTGTTTGATTATTTTGGACCAGAAATTGTATCGCTGAAAACGCTCTATGAGAACAAGCATTTTCGTGATGAAGAATGGAACCGTGGGACCACAGCTCCGGTTCTTTGATTACGGTGTTTTTCCTGAAGACCCTTCACTACAACGTTGTAGAAGCACTGGATAACCGTTTGCCCCGCTGGAATATACTCATCGTGCTGCACGATATACAGTATATGATGAAAACACAATCGACCTTCTGTTTACTTTTGAGCGTGACGTTCTTGCTTTCATTTGGGCAAACGAAGTCTCTGTCGACAGTAGGTTTTGTCGTTTAGTTTCGGAGTTAATGTGGAGTGGCAAAGTCTTTTCACCAGTGATAGCTTTATTCAGAAATTCTGTATATTTTTCCATTCTTTCAAGAAGATCAGTGCTGATGTCGATTTTTTCTTTTCTTGTTTGCCCCTCAGAACTGGGCACTTTATTGGTCGTCTTTCTCACGTTAATGTCTCCGAATAAAATTCCGCTAATTGATGTATTGAAGTTCTGTTTCTCACCGATCATTAGAAACATTGAACGGCGAATACCGTGCAAATCATTTCGGAAATTGTTTTGTTTTATTAGCCAACTAATGCACTCAATTATATAAAACGTAGATGTTAAAATATATGTCGTATAAAAGTTTAAAAGACACATAATTAAAAATTACTCCAACATGTTTCGGATCACAAAGGATCTATCATCTGGGAGTGATAACCTGTACTTTGACTGAAATTACTTGTAATGGTTCACAAATATTTATCATGTGCGTTGTCGGTGTTTGGTGGCAAATTCAGAACCTGTGGTTTGTGTGTGTGTGTGTGTGTGTGTGTGTGTGTGCGTTACGACGGGCTGGAAAGCTCATCGTAAAGCACACACA
>JGI24700J35501_10930278_pt1 | contig 12685 bp, 4 predicted proteins | sample TergutTh196P1_FD_35501 | JGI IMG/M metagenome (IMG submission 35501) | reverse complement strand
CAAATACTAGAAATCACACGAGAAAGCACAGAACCACTTGCAACGAAGTAAAGTTCGGAAATGATGCTAATAACGTGGACGCGGAGCTGAGGGCCACATGCGAAGCGTGACTGCATTACTGTGTTGCCAGATTTATAGTCCAAAGAGAAGGTAACAGAAATAATAAATACTTCGCTTCAATGTTTTTTTTCAAACGATCCATGCAAGAAATTCTGCATCGGGACCATGATTTACAAACGATCAATGCGGTAAAACGATAGTTTGGGGAACAATAGATGCAGGAATAAATAACGTTACTTATATGGAACTTCATTTGGGACCAAAAATGGCAAACGGTATATGCGGGAAAACGATTGTTGCGGGAACGATAGGTTGAGATTCCACTCTATACGAGAAATAGCACTTGATATAACACCTTAATATGAAGGTTTATCACTTAAGTACATATTAGGACTGTATGAAGTGTGGACTTGACATTACTTATAAGTGAGATCTATTAGTTAATTAGCATACTAGGATTACAAGGTGAATACCTATGCATCCCACATGTTTGACTACACATCAGTGGAAATATTATATTACATGTAACCTACTTCACCCCATAAATTTAGACGTATGAACTTGATGTTACCTTATATATATGGTGGTAATTGTTGGCCACCTGCATGCTAAGGTTAGAAAATGATTACCATTGCACTTCACATGACAGGTTACACACCAATGTAAATGCTGACAGCCTATACTAACCCCATGATTTATGATGTAAGATGAGATCTCGTCCCCCAAATATCACCACACCTATTGTATAGTCTCCTTACAAGTTGTATGGACAACCTGATGATGGCCCAATTACAAGGTTGAAACATGTAGTTGTACCTTACATATCACTTCTATCTGATATTGTTGTGTTTATTGACTGTATGTATATACAGATATATACACACTATATGCTTTCTATACTTTTTTTAAATCAATGTACCTCTTTACAGCAGTTCAAGTTTGATTTCGGTTCATTCACTTAATATTCTGTTTCATAGTTAGTTGTTTTTGCATTAACACTCTTGTCCTTTCATGTTTTCTTTCCATCAGACATATTTTAGCACTAATCTTAAACCACCAACACTGATGTATGGTACATATCCATTCCCACATATATTTGAAAAAGTGAATGCACCTTTTCAAAAACATCAGCTTCTTCCAGCCAACTATGTTTACTGTTCAGCATGCTTAGAGCATTAACAATATGCTATGAAACAAATATGTGGTCATGACTGCTAACGTTGCAACTTGTCTTCAGTATATTTGAGGATGACAATAAGTTTTATTATTGGTACTATAGTATTTGTACTAAGAAATTTTCACTGTAAATTACAATAATCTATTATGCTTAATGTCTCACTGTATGTACAAGCAGTACAGGTTACAGCATTGCTGCATAGTGCCTGGTAACGCCACCCACTCTGCAGTACTGAGTCTTGCAAGTCCCATTTTAGTGGCACTGTGCACTGTACAGAGAACAACTGCACATTATAAAAGAATCTGCATGAATAATATCAGGCATCACATATTTATGACAGTTCATGAAGCACAAGACTTGGAATTTCTTCTCCAACAGTAGCAATCCCTGGTATAGTTATAACATTGTCTGAATTTATAATTACAATACTAGAAGCTTTCTCTTCTGGTGTGTGTTCATTTTCAAAATGGTGGTCCAGATCTTCTTTCAGCTCATACATTTGGCCACACAATGGACAGTTATACACAGTCGAACTTTCCCCTTCAGTAAGCAGCACAACAGACTTTGCACGTTTTCCGTGAGTCTTCTCATGTTTACTGCAATCCCCCTTCTGTCTAAAGGCACGTCCACAGAGACGACAAGCGTAGGGACGCTCATCTGTGTGAGTGCGAATGTGTGTGTCCAGTGTGTCACGTCTTCGAAAACCTCTTCCACAGTGCATGCAACGATACGGGCGCTCATCAGAGTGGACAACCTTCAATCAAATTCAACAAATTACCAATCACATTTAGTGTAAAGTACTTATGTGCATCTTGGATATGACTTACAATGCAGTAAAATATTGACATAACTTCAGAAATTTGTTTGCTAAAGTGAGGGGTTTAATTTGTGAGGATTTGAGTTGGGTCAGTGGTTCCTGACATTTCAAAGGAATGTACTGCCTTCATTGTCAGGGGTCAAGTGGACAGCAAACATCAGGAACACACTCACCCCTTGATGTAGTGTCATATGCCATCAGATCAGAATCCTAAGTTACACAGCTCTGAAAACCTCAAAACTTGCAAAGTAATTTTTTTTTTTACACATTTTGTTTATGAATGTTTAGGTAACGTAAGTTCAAATGTGACTACATATTGAAATATCCACTATCAAACAATTAACTGAGATAACACAGTATTAACAAGGTGATCTTCATACAAATATGTAACTTAAGTGTACCTCTTGTTAGTTATATTGTTTGATTTAAACTGGACTATGAGGTATTACAAAACTAATGAAGATTTGGACTACAGTCTTTTGGTCATTTCCCCATTAAGACTACCATCCAGTTAATCAAAATATGATTCTTGCAGATTAATGGATAGTAAATGATATTTATGTTTGTAATAATATGTTCCAAATAGATAGATCTTTGACATACCTTGTGCTGATTCAGAGTTGCACGACATCGAAATGCCATCTCACACTGATCACACTGATAGGGTTTCTCCCCTGTGTGTATTCTTTCATGTACGATCAATCCAACACGAGACTGGAAAGCTCCGGGACACATGCTGCATGTGAAGGGTTTCTCACCTGTGTGTGTCCGCAGATGATACTCGAGGGTATTCTTCTTGCTTAAAACCTGCAATGCACATGTTAGACAGCTACATTTCAATCTGAGCCCCTTCTCTGGTAAGTACAATGACAGAACTGAGTTTCTAAAAGCCAACAAGATACACAGGTTATGGTGGTAACTAAAAGAGAAAAGGCAAACTGACATAGTCTAGATATTAGCTTTAAATCTTTTGTATGTTTTGATCAGTTAAAGTGTTTTTATTTATGTAAACTTTGGTACTGCCAGTCTAACTTTTCAGTCAATTTTCCTGCGGTAGCATTATAGGTCAATACAAGTTGGACAAAGAATTAAGTTATTATTCCATAATGTACGTGTCCTTTCTTGGCATTTAGAGACTCTTCAAGACTGGAGTTTACCAAAGCAGTTTTACTGAGCACTCAGATCTTCTGTGATGTGATAATGTGTTGCTGGGGTAGTGACGTTCTTCTTGGGATGCTCAACCCATACAAATGACAGCACTGTGCTCCTTCAGAATGGCAGACAACTATCCTGGCAACACAGTGTCAAATTCCAGATGATCAGAACCTTTTACAGATTCACTGGCTAAATGTGTACACAGTGAGACAGGCAGGTACCAATACAACACCATGATATTGTATTTAAGTTATGGTCCCACTGTCCTATCCATATTTCTTGACTGATATGGGTAAAATTTACTATAGATCTCCACAGAATGCTGTTCATGAGATATTTACACATAATACTGTTGAGCACACGAGAATTTTGTCGAAATTTGCACAGAAAGGGCTGTGCTTTTCTTATGAGCATAAATGAACTCACATTTACACATGATCCATGAAAAAGTATGACATTTTGAAAGTAAAGAAATCCTTGATAAAGTCTGTGTAGTGCATCAGAGAATAGAACATTAGCAAATTTCTTGTACTTTTAAATGCTTGATGATGCAAAAATTCCAGCAGCTTCATCATGCCAAATATAATATATTACTGAGCGTAGACATGAATTTCTGACATTGTTGATACATGACAGAAATACAACATTAGACATAATACTCATGTAAGCCAACTATGAAATTCACCCCTTACCTCCCTACTCCTAAATGTGCAGCTTATGTACAGGGGAGCAGTTTACCTTCATCTTTGTATATAAGATCTAGGAACCTTTTGTAATTTCTGTGACAAACCTGGAAAGCTGTCTGGATGTAAGAACATATATACAGTAACACTTCAGTGCTTTGGATTTAAATGTTTCATGATCACCCATTTTAATGCCAGTGTTTTGGCCTTTTCTGACTGGTTCTGACAAATACAAATCAATGTGAAGCCATGCGGTTGCCAAGTCGTCTTCCCCTACTGTACTGGTATTGTGCAGAGCACTCTCCGCTCAGTCAAGCTCTGTCTTTCATTAAGTGAGGTTGATTGCTTTCATGCCTTATGGAATGAAACGCTCCTGCAATCATTAAATGTATGTTATGCTTCCAAAAAGTGTTTGCATTTTATTCAAAACTCTCATGCATTTATGTTTTTTTGAGGTTATTTGGTATTTGGTAACTTGTTTGGAACAAACAGGCACTTTAGATTGGAAATGGATTCCAGTATTTGTGATAGTGACATGTGTGACAGTTTGATCAGTTCTGATTAATTACTCTATGGAAAGTCCCCTTGAGAAATTTATTTTAAATATTTAAAAGAAATGATCAGCAACAAAATATTCTTAACATTATGTGACTTAACATTTAAATACAATATAAGCTACCTTTCCACATATGTGGCATGGAAAGCTGTTGTCTGTGTGCAGGGCGACATGAACTTCCAATCGTTGCTGTGTTGGCAGAGTTCTGTAACATATTGGACACTTGTAGCGTGAAGAAGTTGCTGCATCTGATGTCTCTTCTTCGTTTTCTTCCTCCTCCCCCTCCTCTTCCTGTCTTGCTCGAAGTGACTTCACACCCAACAGTTCCTCCCTGCTGTGGTTCCTAGGGCACAATTACACAATAATCATGCAGTTCTTGCTGCAAGTAATAAGTAACAGAACTAAGAAACTAAGTCCATTGAGCAGAGTCCTTGAGAAGCTAACAGTTCCTCAGCTAGTCAGGAAATTCCCTGCATTTTATAGAACCCAAAGTTATAATGTGCCACCCTCACGTCATTCTCTTTGCTTTTATCACCTTAGTATTTTTGAAGCGCACAATCATGAAGCTCTGCACTATGCAATTTTCTCCAGTCTCCTATTCCTTCCTCCCTCTGAGGCCCAAAAGTCTACCCCACCACCCGATGCTTTTCCCTTAATGTAAGAGACCAAGTTTCACACCCATATGAGACAACAGGTAAAATTATAGTTCTGTATGTTTGAGCAGTGATACTTGAAATCTGATTTTCCAGCTGTTTGGTGCTTCTCAGTACACAAAGATAATACAACTTAATGATGCACAGTTCAGTCCATATTATCCCAGTCATATTTTAATCATCTAAGAATGCTGGCAGTTTAATGTACAAATCAATTGTCCCTCCAGAATGAATACTAAACAGGGATTTCATAGCACTTTGAGTATCCTTAAATGGTTTCTGATTGGTTAATACTGTTAATCTGTTGGTCTTGATCAGCAAACATTCTACAAAATTCATAATTCACATAAATGTTTCAGACATTTGTATGACAGTTCACTATTCCGCAATTTTGCATTACTGCACTTAACTCTTTAAATGCCAAATTAAATCCCATCTGCCATCTGCTGGCATTATTAGGAGCTCACCATATTCTCCATGTTAGCAGGATAAGGGTTAATATGCAATATAATATAAAACATCTGAATCTTATTTTGTATACATAAAAGTGTCAAATTGGGAATATTAACATTTCCAGTATGTTAACTGAGTGATTGGCAACACTGTGTTCAGAAGTGTACTCAAGTGACAGGTGGACATGGACAGTTTTTGTAAGATACCTGATTACTAAATAATTTTCAGTTTGAAGTTACTGTGAATTTTCTCATTAGCAACCCTAATTAACATACTTCTGAACTGCCATGACTCCTTTCCAAACTGGACCCACATGCACACTAAATTTTACTTGCCCATGTAATCCTCAAGCACTATCCCTGTAAAGGCTACTAGTGTCATGCTGAAACACCAAGGTGAAGCAATCCCTAAACAGGCCTATTACAGATCCTGAGGGTTCCAGGAGGTTAAGCTCCCAGATTTTCGGACAATCAACACATGAAGGTGGTAAGGCTGTCAGCCCTATGCACAAGTTGCCTTTACCCCAGAAATTATTCCAGGTACTCATTTCTGTTAGAGGCTGAGTTGACCCCAGGGTCATAGTGCGGCCAGAAGGATTATGTCAATGAAAAATTCCAGTGACACAATTGGGAATCAAACCCACAACCTTGCAGCTGGTAGCATGGTGCCTCAACCAACTGCACCACCATGTGCCCCCCTCGACACACCTAGTGTACAAAACCAGGTGTGTATCTACACATGTTACCACTCAGAACATGGGAATAATGGAAACACCTGCATGTCCTTGGGTTTGAGTCCAGGTGTGACATTTGTCTAATATTACACCATAACATGATACTATTACAGGCAGATGCCTTCATGAAGCAACTCTGAAAGATGAATATTACCTTCATCATAGTTGTCTGTCTGTCCATCTGTATGGAACAACTTGCACTGGATGGAGTTCTGTGAAATCTTATACTAGGTGGGTTTTACTAAGATCTGTTGAGAAAATTACAGGTTACATTTTGACAAAAATAATGGACAATTGACATGATGACCTACGCACATTTATGACTGCTTCAGTTATTAATGTTACCATGGTTGCCCTGTTGATTCTCTGGTTACTTTTGTTTGCTACAGTTATGAAATGCATTGTAAATGTTGCTCTGTGGACATTTCCTGTGTTTTATTTTTTGAATTTTATTGCTGAGAACTGTGACTCTGATTCAGATACATAGTTACATGCAACAGTAGACTTATTTCTGCTGCTGTACAAACCAGTGTACCAACATAATCTCTTCAGGAAGTAACTGGATTACCCACCTTCGATGAAGTATGAGTTCCCCTCTATTTGAGAATGTCTCAAGGCACACCCTGCATGTAAATCCTTGCTCCATTCTGTGGCGTTTAATGTGCGCCACTAGGTTGCTTTGGCGATTAAAACTGTGGTCACAAAGGGGACATTTGTACTGGCCCAAGTGTACACGTGAGTGCTGTACCAACTGCACCCAGCTGCTGTACATTTTCCCACAGATAGCACACTGAAACTTCTGTTCCTCCATCACCTTTGGTTGCTGATCATTCAGGTTCTTCCTGGGTAACATTAGAGAACTGTAGTCAGCATGTTAAAACATTTAGTACTATTTATTGCCTGAAAATGGCCTGATTTTCATCAATCTGTAGTCATATTTCTAAAAAAAACAGACCCCAAATTTTGTTAACTCAATGAGTTTGACTCTTAGGGGAAGTGAACTGCCAAACAACTACCCCACAACCCTTCTGACCTCTTGGACTTTTGAAGTAGTCTTAGCCTCATATGTATCTTATATATAGGATCATTGTTGTGTCTGACAACTCTTGGTTGCCAATTCCTGTCATTTAATTTGCTGTATAAATGTAGGTCACAAATACTACATATCAGCAGGAAGTGACAAACAACACTGTCTGATATAAGAAGGACCCTGGTATTATAGCAAAGTAACATATGTCTTCTTTGTATCCTTTTGCTCTCAGAGGATATAGTTATTCACATTATCCAACATATGACATAATTTGTCAAAGATTCAAAATGAATCCTTCAGTAACACAGCTACATAAAACTGATAAGTAGGAAAAGAACAGTCTATAACACAACTAAAAGTGTGTTATAGACTGTTCTTTTCCTACTTATCAGTTTTGCACACACAATGGGGATGACTTTTCCTAAAACAGCTACATAAAAGCCAGGATGATGTATGCTTGTGTGGAGAATGTTGCAGTAAGACTATCTGATGAAACTTTGATGGGGATTGTACTAATTTTATGGTACTCATATCATACATTTTCATATATTCAACATATTGACCACAAATGCAAATAATAAAATACAACAAATTACAAATCATAAAACACACTCTGGTACCGAAACATGTAGGGGTGACAATTATTGTGCACTGTGTTTATGATTTGTACTTTATTGTCTTGTATTATGTGCATTTCTTCGTCAATATATTGAGGATTACACCAGCTGAAATATGGTTACCAGATGCTACACCACACCACTTCAAAGACAGGATGCCATAATGGAGGCTAGATTTAGGAATGTAACAGTGATCATTTTGAAACTCATACTTGATATAAACATACAATCTTCATTGGACTTTGTAAGAATATATATGGCATTTTCTTAGCTATATATAATTTGATTAACATACATATGCAATTTGGGCATACCACATGTTTGTGTGCATGTTTCATATACCTAAATATTTGCATGATGACGAATTACGATGAGCATTGTTATGTCAGTTATTGGGCAAGCTGGTATGGACATTTATTGACAAATCTAAAGTGAAATTAAGTTTCACTGCAGTAAAATAATATGAGCAATGGCTGTTAAAATCCACTGTGACAATTGATGAAGTCCAAAATAAATTGTCATGAAGGATTTCCATGATAGTGTTAAACAATTCAAGGACTTTAAGTCTACTTAATAGTTAGACACCATGGGTCTCCAACCTGCGGCCCATGGGCCACGTATGAAGCAGCCCATGGCCACATTTGTAAACTGTACACATACTACACAAATTACACAATAATTTAGGTGGTTAGGTATAACACTTAGTGTTAATTTTCAATGTGCAGCCCGCAAACCAGCCCACTATTATGAATGTGGCCCTTTGCCATAAAAAGGTTGAAGGGCCATGGTTTACACAGTTTTAGATTGACTAAATGCTGAGGCATGTGTGCAAATTCTGACCAGGGCTTGGACATTTCTGTGCATTATTCAACACAGTCTCATTTGCACAGTCCTCCAGTCTGGTAGGTGTACCATGGGGGCAGACCCTCCATGCAGATACACATAGCTGATTGATCCTGGAATCTTCCTCTAGAATTTAGTGAACTCAGGAAATTCAGGCAGACAAACAGCAGTAAGTGATACAGGGTGATTGTTGTGTCACGTCACTGAGCACGCAGCTGTATCACATAGGAAGGCTGCATCCAGTGGAATATCCACCTTGCTCAGGGACATAATAAAACAGACATACTGCTGTACATATGTACACACCTGAAAAATTGACAAGTTCAATAAAATTCACTGCTGTATGTGACAGCACTCAGCAGTGCTTGTTATGCTACTCTTCTGAATATGACAAGTAAGTCTATGCTGACAATACCTGCTCTGTTCATTATGAGCATCTCTCTGGTGCTCCTCTTGTGTTAGTTCAGAATCAAAATGTTCCCCACAGACAGGACACTGAAATTGCTGCACTTGCTCACACACATGTTCCTTCCAGCCTTGTTTTGTAGTTGCCACATGATTACACCATTTGCACTGCCATACCTTGCACTTCCAGTACTTCTTCCCCTCATTTTCTGTTTCTACAATCACAGGACGCTCCAGATTAGAATTAATGTTTTCTGAAAACTTTGTTTTCTTTCCAGATTTTATAGATAATTCTGGTGTGTCTTTTCGTTTACCACGTTCAACCGTTCGGTTGCTGGTGATGTTGGAACTTGGACTTTTGTCCAATGTGTTGAAACTTGCTCTCTCCCTATGATGGCATTTAACATGTTCATCATAGTCTTCTTTCAGTTCATAAACAAGCTCACAGTTCTCACAGCCAAATACTTCATTCTTATGGACAGAACTTTGGTGTATGACAAATTCCTTTCTACCTGTGATGCTTTCATCACAGTAGATACACTCATACTTTATTGCATCCCACTCTGCATTTTGTTTACTCATTTCCTCATCAGTTTTTCCCTTTAATTCCTTTCGTTCTGGTTCAGCAGGAATGTCAGTTTCCTGTGACTGGGTGCTCACAGTCTGCAGTTGGGGTCCTTCACCAGAAATTTCTTCATTCTGCAGTTTCTTCACACTGAAATGGTGAGTAGTAAGTTAAGATGTGATGGAATACATCCTGTTGTGCGGGAATATTAACTAAAGGAGAAAATTTCAGTTTGACACAACTTTGTATTCCTGTATTACAAACATACAGAAAGAGGACACAACACTACCACACCGCTTTTTTTGTAACTGATTGTTGATAAACAGAAACAGAAAACAAACAGTTAGCTTGGATTTTAACTTTCTAAACATTCTCATATACCATTTTACAACCAACCACCTAATAACAGCACAATTTTATGTGTATATTCACCACTTCCTTTGCACAAGTTTGACATCCCAATTTTCTATACACAGTAAGTGTAAAATAAAGAATTCCTTTAAGTATTCTTGTGGGCCAGACCTGAAGATGGCTTAATGTAAAGAAGCCGAAACATGTCACGTGTCTAATTCTATATATTTGTAATAAGGCACAAAATACTGGTACAATTTAACTTTTAATGAGTTAACTATTTTGTTGTTATCTTGCCAGAGAAGTTAAGAAATCAGCATGCATAATTAACCCTTTAACGCCGAACGACTTCTAAAGATGTCGCCCAGTGAGCCCTTTAAATAGCCGAATGACTTCTAAAGACGTCGCAAACAGTGCGTCAAAGTTGAGAGGAATATTGTTCACTCCTATTCTGTTAAATGCTGTGGCTTGCTATGCTTCAGGACCCTTAAAGGTCAGGCTTTCATTCAGGAGCCAGAATATACCCCCTCCACCTCCTAAACCCTTCAACAAACACTGATATATATGTAGACACTTAGTAACTGCGAATTTTTCCCAGCTGACTAATATGGTTCTGACACTGTGTACTTTGATTACCTGCTTTGATTATTCCATGCTCTGGAGTTCACTGTGGGTTGAAATATCAACCCTAGCCTATGAAGCGATAACTCTTTCTTGACCAGAAAGGTTGTCAGTGGCATACTGTACCCACATAATTCAGACAAAAGTAATGCTCAAAATCGGAGATACCCACAAATATCGATGTTTACAGCCACAGGAGGGCCCACAGACCTGCCTCTTGTAGTGCTGGGGTAATGTGTAGGGGTTGTGGGGTAGTAACATGCAACACACAACCGTCAATCTACTAAAAACGTCTTGGGCATCCTCGAATAGATGGAATTTTATACGCAGTTACATCGTAGCTTTAGATCTGTTTTGCTGTCACTGTAGAAGATGTTCGTATCTTTAGAGGTATAATGTTTCTGCAACTCTGGCCAGTCATATATAGTGTAAACAAGGCAGACGATTGTAGGTCTCAGAGCCATGGCCGGGGAAAAAATAAAACTTGAGGAGGCAGCTATCAGTGAAATTGTGGTTGCTGACACCACCTTGGAATCAGGTGCAGAGGCTAGCGATTTTGAAGACTAGTTTGAGGAGGAGGAGAAGAACAACAATAACAACAAAAGCAGCAGCAAGCCTCAGCAGAAGTCGCCATAATGAACACCGGCCAGCGAAATCATCAACCCGACTGCGCTGCCGTCTGTGTTCTTCTCGCAGCCAAAGAAAGGGCACACAGTGCGCCAGATGTGACGTGGTCCTGTGCATGGTGCCTTGTTTTGCGGAATATCACGCAAAAGTAAATTTGTAATATACCACCCTCTTTGTGAATACTGTGTGTCATGATAAAACAGTGATCCAAGATGCCACAGACCTTATGCAGCAGCCAGAATTATATGAGTAATGAACTATTTACACCACATTTTATATAATACATGCAATTCACAGGCCTAAATTTATTATAAAAAGAGGTGAAAATTTTTTGCCAGATTAACCAATTCATAAGCAGAGTGCAAAATTTTATATCATTAAATTTGAAGGAAAAGTCTATGATATATGTTTTTTTTTTCTCCCTAAGAGTAAGCATTAAAATTTCAAATCCCCAGTAAAAAATTCCAGCAGGCAGCATTGCTCGGAGGGATTTAATTCTGGTGTCAAAGGGTTAATAAAGTACACACAGCAAAAGTTTAAAATGCAGCAGCTTAGAAAAACAAAGTATGGAGTTTTGAAGCATAAACCTTTTTTATGGGAAGGGTATATGTACAAACATGTGTGAAGGTTCTTCAACAAGTAAGGTTCCATAGGTCATATGTACATATGTATATATGAGGACTGATCAAAAATTGCTGGGACAGGATTTATTACAGGAAAGTTAAAGTGCTCTAAATTTACTCTTCAGTTATCTCCTTCAAAGTACAATCCTTCAGATTTTATGCTGTGATGCTACTAATTCTGCCATGTGTGGTAGGCCTGTTTCAGAATGGCTTGCAACCGCCTTGTCATATTCAATTGTATCTCTGCGCCCTCAAAATCTTTTCCCCTTCAGGATGACAATGGGCCTGGGGAAGAGGAAGAAGTTGCAGGGGACCAAAGCTGGTAAGTCAGATGGGAAACCACTGGGTTGCTGTGCTTGGCAAAAAAACTCCCTGGCAGCCAGGGCCAATGGACATGGTGCATAGCTGTGGTGTAGTATCCAGGTACCAGAAGACACTTTTGTGATTAAATATGAACATCTGTGGCATTAGAGAAGAAATTCACGATGCACCAGACCCTCCACATGAAGGAAAGTGAACAGGATTGTCTTGGTTTTTAACTTGCCTAGGTTTCTTTGGCCAACGTGGTGACAGCACTGCCCATTGGGACATTTCTTTTGTTGCAGGATTGTAACCATACACCCATTTCATTTCCTGTAATAATAATGTTTGGTATGAAGGTGGCATCATTTTTCTAACACATCAGTACCATTTGACATATGGTTAATGAAATATTG
>JGI24700J35501_10930280_pt1 | contig 12717 bp, 12 predicted proteins | sample TergutTh196P1_FD_35501 | JGI IMG/M metagenome (IMG submission 35501) | reverse complement strand
CCCCCCCGTTCAAGAAGGGTAAGGTGTTGGCCTTGCGGGTGGCTTCATTTGGCGTGTTTAACTTTTCCCCTGCTTTTTGTTTTTCTCGCAAAGTACCCTCTTTTTATCCGCATAGTTTTTCTTCAAGGTTTATTGTTGCAAAAACACGCTCCGTCCGAAAGGCGCGGGGTTGTTTATAAAAAATTTCTCGGAGGTTTTCTATGAAAAAGAGCATTAAAATTGCAGGGATTATTGCCACAACGGCAGTAGTCGGAATTTTGGTCGCCGCCTGCGCCACAGCGCCGGCAGCGCCCACGGCACAAAGAATGTATGTGGGTCATTCTTGGGGCGGCGAAAGAGCCGGGGTTACGCTAGAGAACGCCACAAGCGTTATCGAAACAAGACTGTTTCTGGATGCCAACGACATCATCACCGATGTCCAGATCGACTTTCTGCTTCTTCAAAACGGGCGTTGGATACAGCGCAACAACTCCAGAGCGCGTGTAAGCATTAACTTCGCGGTAACCCCGACAGCTGCAACACCTGCGGCAACCGTGGCCGCGCACACACCCGGCGCTTCCATGTTCACAATCGACACCAACGACCTGATGTCCTTCTATGCAGTCGGCGTGGATACAGACGGCACTGTCGCCTTTGTCTTTGTAGACCCCACCTCGCGCTACCAGCTTGAGGCAAGATTCCCGCCGGACTTCGACTTTAGCCAGCCGATGGGCAACTTGGGGCAGTTGGAAGTATTCATCCCCACCGTGTTTACATCCGGCACCGGCTTTGCGCCGAATGCCGACTGGATAGTGTCCGGCGACGGCTTTACCATCGACCTGCACGGGCAATCCATCTTTGACACCCATCCGTGGAACCACGTCATCTACGAAAGAGGCACGTTCCAAGGCACCGGCAACGCCACACCCCTGCGCGAATTCTTGGAATTGGCCGGCGTAGTGTTTGGCGCAAACGGCGTGCCAATGGCGATGGCTCCCCGGTACGGCTTCCACTCCGTTGGCGGCTGGGAAGGCAACTTTGTGGCCATTCGTCAGTACATGGTCGGCAGGAACGCAAGGGAAGTAACAGGCTTTGGCGAGTTCTCCCCGAGGCACGCGGCGGCAATCAACCCCCAGACTAGGTTTTTCCACTGGGACTACATTCCGGACGGCGTAACCGGCGCGACAGCCACATGGCAAGATTCCTTTGACGGCATCGCCGGCGCGACCGTCCGCATATCGAGGGAGAACACCTCCTTCCAGCGGGCCTTGGTTGCGGCAGGGTTTATCACCGAAGCCCAGGTAATAAGAGGGCGCTTCTAAACCGGCAGGCTTGTCCGGGAACCCGTTTCCGGACAAGCCTTTTTTGGGGCTTGACACGTTTGGGGTAAAACGCTATAATTTTTAGTATGCGTCATTTTAAACGCGGCCGACGCAATCGTCGGCAGGAAATACGGCGAAACAAGTTGCTGATTTGTAGAGGTGTAAAAATCGTGCTCCATGTGCAAAAGGAAAAAAAAGAGGCCAACAACTCTAGCGACAGCGGCAGAACGATGCCCCCTCCCCCGCTAGGCGGGAGTGTTCAAAAATCGTCAAAAGCAAAAACCGCCGCATTACACAGCGGAACCTTCCAAACAAAAACGATATACAGGCGAAGAGGAGCGAATAATGAGTAAAAAGATTGTCGTATTGGGAGCAGGCTATGCCGGCGTGCTCATTGCGAAAAAATTGGAAAAGCAGATAAAAAAGCAAAACATCGATGCTGACGTTACGATTATCGACAAAAACCCCTTTCATACCATGCTTACCGAGTTGCACGAAGTCGCCGCCGGCCGGGTGGACGAATCGAGCATACGGATCGAGCTTAAAAAAATATTCGCAAACAGAAATGTCAATGTCGTAATGGATACGATAGTCGATGCCGACTATGGCGGCAACGTGTTAAAAGGCGAAAAGGCCAGCTACAATTACGACTACCTTGTCATGGCATCCGGTTGCAAAAGCACATACTTTGGCGTAAAAGGCGCGGCGGAAAACGCCTTCCCGCTTTGGTCGTATCAGGATGCCGTCGATTTGCGGGATCACATCTCCGCCATGTTCAGGGGAGCCGCCGTAGAGTCCGACCCGGAAAAACGAAAAGCGATGCTTACCTTCTATATAATAGGCGCGGGTTTTACCGGCGTGGAAATGGCCGGCGAACTTGCCGAGTACGCCCCCATCCTGTGCGAAAAATTCAAGCTGAACAAAGAAGAAGTTCGCATTTTCAATGTTGACGTTATGGACAAAATAATGCCCATCCTTCCCGACAAATCAAGGGAAAGAGTGATGAAGCGTTTTGAAAAAACCGGCGTAGAAGTTCTGCTAAAAACAAACGTTACGGGCATAAGCGCCGACGGCATAGAATTCACCCGGGGCGACCAGCCGCAAAAGGACGCATCCAAAACAATCATCTGGGCGGCAGGAACCGAAGGCTCGGACATCGCCCAAAAGTCAGAAGCGCTGGGGTTAGCCCCCCGGTCAAGAGGCCGCATACAGACAGACAAATACCTGCGCTCCCTGGAGCACCCCAACGTGTATGTCGCCGGCGACAACATCTTTTACATCCCCGAAGGCGAAACCGCCCCAATTCCGCAAATGGTGGAAAACGCCGAACATTGCGCCCCGCTTATTGCCGGCAACATATTGGAAGAAGTCAAGGGCGCAAAGCCGTCGCGGGAATACAAACCGCAGTTCCACGGGGTAATGGTTTGCGTGGGCGGCAAATACGGGACAGCCTACGGCGGCTTGCCGGGCAAGTTTTTTGTCCAGCCCTCGTTCTTTGCCATGCTTGCCAAGCACTTTATCAACGTTGTGTACTTCTTTCAAATACTGGGCTTTAACAAAGTCATATCATACCTAACAGCAGAGTTTTTCACAATACGCAACGGGCGCAGCTTCCTTGGCGGACATTTTTCCAACCGCTCGCCCAGCTTTTTCTCGTTTCCCTTGCGAATCTACATGGGCGTTCACTTTGCCTTCAGCGTTTATTACCGGATTGAGTTTCGCAGCTTTTTGGAAGCGCCGTTGTTACGCGACATTTTTTACCGGGTCGCCAACACCCCAAGACCCATGCCCTTTGACTTTGCCCAGCTTAACATTTTGGACATGGTGCATTTTCAAGCGTATCACATAGCGCAGTGGCATTTAATTTTAATGTCAACGCCAGTAAGCTGGTTTGTAACAAACTTTGTCATAGCAAGCCCCGGACAGGAAATGTTTTGGCAATGGATGATCATCATTTTCGAGGTGCTTCTAGCCGGCGCATTTTTTGCTGGACTGTTTACAACACTTGCAAGCGTCGGCGCACTCTTTGGCGCACTGTGGATCATGATGACAGTGGGGCTTCCCATGACCCTTTGGTGGGTAATTTTTGCATCTTTCGCCTTAATGTTCACCGGAAGCCGTACCTTGTCGCTGGACTACTGGGTAATGCCAAGATTAAAAGCCCGCTGGAAAAACTCGGCTTTTGCGAAAAAGTGGTATCTTTACATTGATTGATGATTGAGATGAGATGAGATGAGATTGAAGAGGAGCGCTTACGCGCTGTGCCGTGAAATTTGCCGTTAGGCAAAATAGTTAAGGAGTTGCAGTTATGGTAAAAAAAATTGTCGTTATTTTGTTGGTTGTGGTCGTAGGCGGCATTTCCCTTGTGCGTGTCGCCTTTGGCACTCTTAGCGCAAGCATCTGGACACCGACCCCAATGGCTGTCGGGCCGCGTGCGATACATTCCTTGAACCCCGGCACTTTTAGGGGGATAGGCGACGGCTATTACGGAGAAATCGTTCTCGATGTAACAGTGGACAACACAGGCATCTTGGATATCGAAGTTGTGTCCCACTTGGACACTCCCGCTTTTTGGAACATGGCTTATACAAACCTTATGCCGCTTATCATTGCGATAAACTCTACGGGGGTAAACGCCGTCTCCGGCGCGACATATACTTCCCGGGGTCTTATCGCCGCGATAGAAGATGCAATGTTGCAGGCGGGAGCCGACCTTGTAAGCCTTAGAACCGCCCCGGAAGCTCCGGCGGCGGTTGCAGACGGTGCGCCAAATGGCGCGGCCTCCGCGCTTGGCCCCTTTGCGGCCGGCACATTCGTGGGCATTGGCGCGGGTGGTTACTACGGCGATATTCATGTGTCGGTAACCTTTAGCCAGGCGCGGCTTGTCGATCTGGAAGTGGTTTATGACAACGAAACGCCAATGTTTGCAAACATGGCTTATGCCGCGCTTATTCCCGGCGTGTTGCAAGCGCAGACATACAATGTAGACACGGTTTCCGGCGCGACATACACGTCAACGGCATTCTTGGCGGCGATACAGGATGCTGTCCGGCAAGCTACGGGCGGAGGGGCGGCGGCCGCCGCGTTTACGCCGGGCACCCAAACGGGTAGTGCCGAGGGTTACAATGGCGCGGTAACTGTCGCCGTAACTTTTAGCGCGACAAGCATTGTTTCCATAGAAGTCGTTTCGCACGACGAAACGCCAATGTTTGCAAACATGGTTTGGCAAAACATGATTCCGGCAATGGTAGCCGCGCAAAGTGCCAATGTGGATGCGGTAAGCGGCGCGACATATACATCGCAGGCTCTTATGCAGGCGGTGTCGCAAGCGATTGCGGCGGCTCAATAAGTGCTAACTTGCGCTCCGCACAAGTTAGCAACGCGCAATGCGGGGCATTGCGCAGCGCGTTGCAGATTGCAAGTTGCAGGTTGCAACGTGAAGTTACAGTGTGATTTACGGCTATGTTATAGCCGGGTAAAATTTGAAGGGGGCTTTATGAAAAAATTTGTTTTTATCGGTTTAATGGTTGCATTTGTGGCAAGCATGGCATTCGCACAGCAAAGGTTTAACAGCGGCACGTTTACGGCTACAGCGCAAGGTTATGCAGGCGCAATGACGATCAGCGTAACATTTAACGCGACAAACATTGTTGCAATAAATGTGGTTTCGCACAGCGACACTCCGGCTTTTGCAAACATGGTTTGGAATAATCTTATTCCTGCCATTATATCCGCGCAAAGCACTAACGTAGATGTAATAAGCGGGGCGACTCTAACATCGCGGGGGCTTTTGCAAGCGGTGGAAAATGCAATGGGGCAAGCCAGTTTGTAACCGGGCTAGCTAGGCAAACAGAGTGAACGCAACCTCTTATTGGAGCGATTTCCCAGGAATGCCGGAGGCTATGAAAAAAGTCTCCGGCATTCTTGCGAATGCAACAGCTTCGCAAAACCCAATAATCTCGGAGGGCTTGGCCGGTCTTTTGCAGGGCGACGGCAAAATGCTTCGCCCAGGCCTGCTTCTTACGGCCGCTCAGTTTGGCGAAGTCCAAGAAAAGCACTACAAGCTGGCGGCCGCCCTTGAAATGCTCCACATAGCGACTCTCATTCATGACGATGTGATTGACGATTCCCCTTTGCGCCGGGGGCAGCCGGCGCTCCATTCCCGCTTCGGGAAACGGGACGCGGTTCTAACAGGCGATTTTCTTTTTTCGCGCTGTTTTGTTCTTACGGCAGAGTTTTCCTCTACGCAAAACGTTCTTAACTTGGCGCGATTGATAGAAATTATCTGCACTATGGAGATTGAACAAAACAGCGACCGCTTTAAAAGCAATGTTTCCCTGCGCGGCTATCTGCGAAAAATTATGGGAAAATCGGCGCTGCTTTTTTCCCTTGCCTGTTATGTCGGGGCTTCCGAGGCAAATGCCCCGAAAAATGTATGCGAAAAACTGCGTCGCATTGGCTACAATATAGGGATGGCTTTTCAAATTATCGACGACATTCTGGACTATTCCGGCAGGGAAGATTTAATGCGAAAACCGCTGGGCAGCGACATTGCAGGAGGCATTGTAACATTGCCGCTTCTATGCGCCCTGCCCCTGAGTACCGGCTTGAGGGGTATTTTTTCCAAAAAAAACTTTAACAGCGAAGACTGCAAAATTGTTTTCAACTTGGTAAAGGAATCCGGCGGGCTTGAAGCGGCGGGCAAATACGCGCAAACTTATACCAGCCGGGCAATTCGAGAAATAGAAAGCCTTCCAAAGGGAGCCTCCAGGGACAATTTGGCAGGCCTTACCCGCAGACTTTTAACTCGCGAAACTTGAACCAAGGAGCACCGCCATGAATGCACTGAAACGAGCTTACGATTATGTTGAACTGCCGACAAAACTTGCCAGCGTGCTTCCATTTTTCACGGCAATCGCCTATTGTTTTTTCCTATTGAGCGGCACCGGTTACGCGCTTCATGTCAGTTCCACACTTTTGTTTTTTGCCGCGATGTTGCTCTTCGACATGACAACCACAATGATAAACAATTATATCGACCGCAGGCAGTCCGGCAAGCAGGGGTATTTTTCCCGCCCAGTCATGCTTGCGATGATTTTTTGTGCGCTGTTGCCGGCGGCGGCAATAGGGGTTTACTTGGCTTGGCATTACGGGATTGTGTTTTTGCTGGCGGGCATCTTTTGTTTTTTTATCGGCATAACGTATACTTTTGGACCCATGCCTATTTCCCGGTCTTCCTACGGCGAATTGTTTTCCGGGCTAACATTGGGGCTTGTTTTGCCCTTCCTTGTCGTAACGATAAACACACCAGCCCTTGTTCAGCTAACGCTTACAGGCTGGACTGCCAGCCTTACGCTTGACTTTTTGGGCTTGATAAAACTCGTCCTTGTCTGCGCCCCATTGGTACTTTGCATCTCAAACATTATGCTGGCAAACAATATTTGCGATTACGAGGCGGACAAAGCCACGCGCTATACATTGCCCCGCCACATCGGAATCGAAAACGGCATCCGGCTCTTTACCGCGTTATACGTTTTTTGCTATCTTGCCATTGTCGCGGCTGTGGCGGCCGGGGCTATCCCTTGGCTCAGTCTTTTCGTTTTATTAACCGCTCTGCCGGTTTCCCGGAACGTTAGACGCTTCAACGAAAAACAGGTAAAGTCCCAGACCTTTGCCCTTTCGGTGAAAAACTTTCTTACAATCATTACACCCTATGCAATCAGCATTTTTGCTGGTACAATCTTATAGAGGAGAAGATACGATGAAAAAAATGTTTTTGTTTTTTTGCTGTTTGGGGTTTGTTTCCCTTTCGCTTAGCGCCGGAGGCAGGCGGGCTGCCCCGGTAGAACCGGGGCCTTTGCGTGTCGGCATTATGCTCGCCGCAGAATCTCTCCCCCTTATGCTTGCCAGGGACAACGGTTATTTTGAGCGGGAAGGCGTGAATGTGGAACTGGTGCTATTTTCCAACCCGCAAGAACGCGATGCCGCGCTTCAAGCCGGGCATTTGGATGCCACGATCACAGACCTTTTGGCGGCAACTTTTTTTGTCGCGGCGGGTTTCGATTTTCGCGTAACAAGCTCGACGGACGGCCGCTTTGGTTTTGTGGCATCGCCGCAATCGGGCATAACCCAACTGGATGAACTTAGGGGTCGCCGGCTGGGCATTTCGCTTAACTCGATTATTCAATATGTTCTGGACAGCAAGCTGGAATATGTCGGAATCTCTATGACTGAATACGAGGCGGTCTCGATCCCCAGTGTGCCCCAGCGTGTGGAGATGGTTCTGGAAGGCCTTGTCGATGCGGTCGGCCTGCCGGAGCCGATTCTAACGGCCGCTGTCGCTTCGGGTGCGACTCTTCTTTCCACTACGGACGATTTGGGCATTGACGCTACTGTGTTATTTTTCTCGCAAAGTGTTCTGAACACTCGGCTTGCGGAAGTTCACGCTTTTTACCGCGCCTACTATCTTGCCGCGCAAAGCATTAACGCCGCCCCCGACAATTTTAGGGACTATCTGGTGGAGGCGGCCGGCTTTCCCGCAGGGGTCAGGGACAATTTTCGTTTTGTTACTTATCGAAGGCCTGCCCTGCCAGAGGTCTATCAAATAGAGCGGGCACTCGGCTGGCTTAGGGCGCGGGAGCTTTTAACCGCCAACCTTAGCCCGGCAGATTTGGTAGACGCGCGGGCGACCACCGGATGGTAGAGGTCAGCGGGCTTTCCTTGGTTTACGGCTCGGCAAAAAATGCGACTGTCGCATTGCAGGGTGTAAACGGGCATTTTGAAGAAGGAAAGTTTTCGGCAATTTTAGGCCCCTCCGGCTGCGGCAAAAGCAGTCTTATAAAAATAATCGCCGGGTTGAAAAAGCCGACGGAGGGGTCTGTTGCGATAAAGGGCGTTCCTTTGCAGGGGGTGAGGAAAAACACTGCGTTGATTTTCCAAGACTTCGGCCTTTTGCCGTGGAAAACGGTAAAGGCCAATGCGGAACTGCCCTTGCGTTTTTCCGTCGGCCGGGGGCAGGAACGCCGCAAGGCCTACGAAAAGGCGGGGTTTTTGCTTGAAAAGTTCGGGTTAAAGGGTTTTGAAAGGGCCTATCCGGGCGAGCTTTCCGGCGGCATGAAGCAGAGGCTGGCAATTGTGCGCGCGCTTTTAATGGAGCCGGAGCTTTTTTTAATGGACGAGCCTTTTTCCAGCCTTGACAGTTTTTCGCGGGAGGATGCGCAGGATTTTTTTCTTTCCATAAAACAGGAGTTGTGCGCGACTATTATCATGGTTACGCATTCTATCGAAGAGGCGGTTTACATGGCGGATACTGTTCATGTTATGGCCGGCAGAAATCCCGGCGCGTTAAAACACTCCCTAAGCATCTCCAGGGGCGCAGATTCCCACAGCCGTTTCCGTGAATCTTCCCGCTTCCATGAATCCTGCACTTTCCTGCGAAAGCTGATGAAAGAAGACCTTGGAAGTGCCACCCCCGGGGGGGAGCAATCGTGAAAAAATACCTGAACATAATTCTTGCGATTATAATTTTTACGCTTGCTTGGCTTGGGTTTTACCTGCTGTTGCAGCGGCCTTTTTTGCCAGGCCCTGCGGCCACTGCCGGCGCTCTTGTCAACATGGCGCAAAGCGGCCGGCTGTTTGAACATCTTGGCGCAAGTTTGTCCCGCATTTTTTGGGCTGTTCTAACGAGCATTTTCCCCGCCGCCGCCCTGGGGCTGGCCGCCGGGCGTTGCCCCCGTGTCAACAGTTTTATTTCGCCTGTCGTTTATATTTTGCACCCTCTGCCCAAGGCCGCTTTTTTGCCAGTGATCATGCTTTTTTTCGGCATTGGCGAAGCGGCACGGGTCTTTTTGGTGGGTTTTATTATTTTTAGCCAGGTGCTTATGACGATGCGCGACTGCGGAAGGCAGGTAAGCGAGGAACTGCTTGACGCGGCGCGTTCTTTGGGCATGGGGCGCGGCGGGTTGCTTTTCCATGTGGTTATTCCCTCTGTTTTGCCGGGCTTTTTTACAGCCCTGCGAATAAGTCTTGGGACTGCCGTTGCGGTGCTTTTTTTGGCGGAAACTTTTGCGGCGCAAAGCGGTCTTGGCTTTCTTATAATGGATGCCTGGAGCCGCCTTGCCTACGCAGAAATGTACGCCGGGATCATGGCGTTAAGCATTATCGGGCTTCTGCTGTTTTTCGCCGTAGATTTTTTAGAAGCGATTATTTGCCCTTGGATAAAACCTGCGGATTAAAGGCCGTGCCAGCTTTTAGCGGGATTATTTATCCGATAAGTCATTGCATTTGAAAGACTAAATCATGATCGGCCACTTGCCCGTTTTTTTCACTTTAATATGCCTTGGGCAATCAATAAACTTTTAACCGCAGCAGAATATTCTTTATCTTTGTCCGCTTCTTTTTTTAGCGCAAAAAATGCTTGCTCGCGTAATGTATCGCTTCTTGTTCTAAAAGCCGCGCTTATCATTATATTGAGCTTATCTAACCTCTCTTTCCGTCTTTCAATTAGTCCAGTTCTGTTTAGTTTAAGTTCATTGATGGTATATTCGCCACGTTCCGAGCCGTGCTTTGCATAAAGAAAAGAACCAAAAAACAAGGTATGTTCTTCTGGGTCTTCATTGTATGGATTAATAAATGGCGTATTATTGTCGTATTTATCACCCTTTTCAACATTACACGTCTGGCAACTATAGCCAAGGTTGTCCCAAACAAATTCAAGCTCAGGAAATTTATCCAGGGCTTTTGGTTTTATATGTTCAATATGGGCAAAACTATTATGGTCAGTTTTGCACTCGCAATACATACATTTACCCGATGTTGATTTTCTAAGCGCATCTTTATTAACAGGATCGTTATATTTTCCATTATCAAGAGCTTTAGGATTGGGACATTCGGGGCGGGTTAGGGCTATCACTGGTTTGCCTCTAGGATTTTTGTTGCAGATTCTGGGAAAAATTCTCCTAACCCTGCGCTTTCCAGTTCAATTTTCAACGCTTCAAGCGAAATTTTTTCTGGGCTTTCGGTTAAATACTTTGCAAGAATATTTTTCAAACTATTTTCCGCCCAGACCGGCATCGCTGTCGGCACTCCCAAGTATTTATCAAGGATTTCATTTTGCGTTTTTACTTGAGTAATGCTGTACGGCATTTCTTTTGATAAATCATAAACAAGCGCATCCTTTGTTGACATTAATACAAAAGGCGAGTGGGTAGAAACAATAAATTGAACATTGGGAAACGATTCGGTAAAAAACGGCAGTATTAAACGTTGCAGTGAAATATGAAGGTGCGAATCAATCTCATCAATAAACACAACCCCTTCAAGTTCCAGCGGGCTTATTTCATAATACTTCGTCCGCATGATCAGGTCTGCGTAAACGTCAAAAATCGCCTTGTAACCGGCAGAAAGAGTTTGAAATGTATACGGGGGCTTGTTATCTTGCCGGATGTAAAATTTACTGTTATCCGGGTTAAAATTCAATGTAGCAGAATCGTCCTCAAACAGGTGTTTTAAATTTTTTTCAAACTCGGAAAACCATGCGGTAATGCTGTCGGCAAGAGGCTTATTATTATCTTCGGTAATAGCGAAGGAGCGCCTAGCTCTAAGGTTTAAGAGATGCTGTTCAAGTTTTATTCCTACGTTTTGGTTATAATCTGCCTCCCGGCTTTCTTCAATTTCAGTTTGAAGCCCCTGTGCCATTTTAGCTTCTGTAATATTTGCAAGCCGGTTGTCTTCAAAATAGCGAACTACCGCACGTCTGTCAGAGTATTTTGATGAAAATTGTGTCCAGTCAGGAATAATCGGATATAACACGCTCCTTATACTTTCTATTTGCTCTCTGTAATACTTTACATTATTTTCAAAGGTATCATAATCTGTCGTACCTATGGTCAATGAATTCAACTGTCTTTCAAAATACTCCAGATGTTGTTTTAACTGCAAAGGAGCATCATTTCTGACTTTGACGATGAATGAAACCGTTTTATCATATACAGCCCGAAGAAATGAAGTTTTCCCGGAGCCATTCCCGCCGGTAATAATCAGGTTTTTACCGTCAAGCGGAATATCTACCGATTTATTGGTATGCGGAATTAAACCTGTGATACGTTCTATATATCCTGTCATTTTTCCCACCTTATCATCCTCCCCCGCCGGTTGCCCAGCCTTTTGCTAAATCGCTTTGGGCATAGCGAAGCCAATCCTTTGCCAAATCAAGCACGGTCATAAAGAACCTCTCCTTTTTGATCAATAGTTCGCTCAATTGTAGGCAATTTTTTTCTAGCTTCAAAACGGCTTTTATAATTGGCAAGGACATCTACAGCCTTGTAGTTAGGATTCTTTGCAAGGTCTCTGTAAATATTTTGCAGAACCAGAATCGGTTTTTCCGAATCGTCTTTAAGAACAACAAAAAAATCATAATCGCTGTTTTCTCTGGGGTTTCCATAGGCATAAGAGCCAAAAAGAATTATCTTTTCGCAAGTTTCACCAACAGTATTGAGAATGCTGTCTTTAATCGCAATAATTTCGCTATTGACCATTTTACCTCCCCCGCCTTTACCAAAGAATACAGCCCGTGGCCGTCTCTGTCAATAGCCAGCCGGGGTGCCGCTTGCCGGGACTTGCCCGCAGGCTACCACACAAAATCCTTCAAAAAGCGGGCAACCTCGGCCATGCAGTCTTCCGCTTGAGGTTGAACCCCAATCCACTCGGCGAAAGCGTGCCCCAGGCCAAGATAGCGGACAACCCGCACCTCGCAGCCAGCCGCCTGCAACTTGCGCGCGTAAGCCTCGCCGTCAAGCCGCAAACAGTCGAACTCCCCGCAAAGAATAAGCGCCGGGGGCATCCCCGCCAGATTGCCAAGATAAGGACTCAGCCAAGGGACACTTTCGTCCTTCACACCCAGGACACAACCCAAAAGACCCTGCCCTGCGCAACGCATCGCAGTAATCCGGAAAAGAATCGCCTTTCTGTGATCCTTCAAGATAGTGAACTGATCTAGCGAGAAATGATAATTATCGTCCTCCCTGCCCGCCATGTTGACGACCGGGTACAAAAGAACCTGCGCCTTGACCATACCCGTTTTTTCATCCCTGTCCCGCATCGCGCAAACAGTCGCCAAGTTGCCCCCGGCAGAATCCCCCGCGATGCAAATCCTGTTTTTGTCGCCGCCAAAAGAAACCGCGTTGGCGTAAATCCATTTTAGCACCTCCCAGCAATCTTCCAGCGAAGCCGGGAAAGGATTTTCCGGAGCCAGCGCGTATTGGGCTTGAACCGCCACACAGCCGGAAAGCGAAACCACCAGCTTGACCATCTCTTCGACAGTGTCCGGTCTCCCCGCCGCAAAACCCCCGCCGTGCAGATAGTAAAACACAGGCAAAAGCCCCCCGCCGGGTGCACCTTCGCCGGGCGCCCCTTCGCC